>LSQX01107091.1_pt1 | contig 84116 bp, 69 predicted proteins | sample 654561 | NCBI WGS metagenome assembly LSQX01 (sample SAMN04489861, study PRJNA283612) | anaerobic digester metagenome | isolation source: 4 biogas reactors fed with cattle manure at either 37C or 55C with and... | place: Denmark: Kongens Lyngby | collected 2014 | reverse complement strand
TCCCCGCGTCTGCGGGGAGTACACTGAAAAGATCCCATAAATTCGTACTTCTGTGAAAGAATATTTGCAAAATTATTTAGTTTCGAAAAATTATTTAAAGTACTTATTGATAATTTGCTCATAAATTTTGTAAGTTGTTAGACAATCATCATATGCTCTATGACTTTGTTTAATATCAACTTTCAGTGCTTCTGCAATACTAGTTAATTTGTAATCCCTAGTATTTCTAACAAATTTTCTAGACAATCTTAGTGTATCTATAAAAGGATTATTAAGCAATCTAAGACCATGTTTTTTTGCTGAATAATTCAGAAATTTATAATCAAAAAGGGTGTTATGGGCAACTACAGTATTTTTCCCAATGAATGTCATTATTTCATTGATAACAAATTCTTCTTTCTTACCATGGTTTTGAAGCATAATGCTTGTTATCCCAGTTAACTTCTCAATACTAGCTGGCAGTTTTTGATCCACTTTGATTAAATATGTGATTTGATCAATAATTTTGTGATCCTCAATTTTAAGTGCAGCAACCTCTATCAATTTGTCTGAGCCTATATTTGTGCCAGTTGTTTCTGTATCTAAAACAACATAGTTGTCTAAAACAGATGAATTTAGAGCGTCATTTTTTTGATATTGTTTAGCTTTTATAATTTTACTTGCTTTGCTAAAATTGGTGTTTGCCTTTTCTTTATTTATTGAATATGTTTTTGGACGCATCACTAAATCTAAACCATCATATTCAACTGTTTTCCAATAGGAGTTATGCACTTTGAATTTTAAACCTTGTTCTGTATTGCTTGAGTAGACTAGCACTGCTCTGCCATTCTTTAAATTTGTTACTATGCGTTCCCATAAATTATCTCTTACACGAGCGGAAATCTTTCCGACATAAACTCCCGGGTCGATTTCAAGTAACCACAAAGTTAAATCTCCACGTAAATTCGCTGGACAATTGGTGAGACTTATTACTACCATCTTAAAACCACTTTCAATTGTTGGAAATTATTTTCACTCATGCGTTTGATGATTTGAATTCAAAGTATTGAGTTCCACTAGCCTCTAATGATCCTTTGTCATCCCAGAGATAGACAATATCGATCTCAAGATCGCTATCATCATTATCTAATAAATGATTGATATCACTGACAATTCTTGTCAATAATTTCGTATCTTTAAACCTATCCCTAGTTCTTCTTCGGACAACGGCAGCAATATCATCAGTATCTTCGGATGCTACCTCGAAAGCAATTGGTATTGTGATCTCAGCTTTGTAGAGATCAGCGATATCGAATACAAAGGAACGCTCGTGGCCGGTATGAATAAAACCTAAACCGGGGGAACACCCGAGAGCTACAATGACGGAATGCACAAGCCCATATAAACAAGCGTGAGCAGCAGAAAGAGCTTGATTGACAGGTGTTCCTCCTTCAAAGTCTTTTGAATCGTATTCTCTTTTTTCCCATTTTATGTTGTATTTTTTTGAGTTTTTCGAATACTCTTTTCTTACCCTAGAACCTTCACGACCTCGTATCTGTTGCATGGTTAGATTGCTGACATCTTCGTCAAAACGCATTTGATACATTTTTCGGGCGACAGCAAGTCTTGAACGCGTGTTTGTTACAAGTTTTGCTTGCGATATTAACATCCGTGATGATTTAGCTAAAGATCTTCCATGTGCATAATAACGCACTCCTTCTTCTCCAACCCATACGATAGAGGCACCGCAATTGCCAATGAGTTCGACCGCACGATGTGTGATGTCTGTACCCGGTCCTAATAAAATAGTATTAATTGTTGCGGCCGGTACGTGTACAGATCCTTTCTCATCCACAAAAACAATAGAGCCGTCTTGTCTATTAATCTTACATCTTTCAACATATAAAAATGTAATACGATCTTTGATTCTAGGTAGCGCAGCTAGTTCCGGTTTTATAATGCCGGATTTTTGTTTTTGCATGATGATCTCCTATGCCAATGTCAATAATCCACAACCATAAGCTTTACTTCTACCATAGCCGTTAATCAATACTTCACGTAATTTTTCAATATTTTCAATCTGTAAATGACCTTCATAAGTTACAGTTTTAATATTGAATGTTCTTGTTTTTTTAACAACATCTGTTCCTCTGGCTATGATATCAAAAGTTTGTTTATCCTTTTTATTCTTAAGGATGATACCCATCTTTTCAGCTCTATTCAAGAGCCATTCAGATTGTTTGTCAATGGCTACAGGAATTTTTTTGCCGCGAACGCCGTAGGGCTTGTCTGAAGAAGAAGCAATTGGATTAGCTCTATATCTAAAGCGCCAAACTTGCCCTTTTTCTAATGTATCTAAAAAAGCGATATAATTTTTTGTAAGTCCTTGATTTCGATTGAGTTCTCTATATCCAAATTGTTTTATTAATACATCAAGCTTAGGTTTTTCTGAACTGACTATTAATAAATAGGAATTACCTTTTAATTGATCGATTCTCCACAGAGATCTTTTTTCTGAACAGTCCAAGGCATTTTGAATGGCACCATGAAAGAGGTTAAGATTATTAAAGGCCATTAATGTTTTTCTATTATGATGATTAAGCTTTACTCTACTCATATACATGGTCTGTCACCTCCGCCAAGCTTTTCATTGGATCATGTTCGCTCGCTTTACCTTTTATTGGATTTGGATATGGTGGGTTTACCCAAAGCTCTCTAATTGAACGATAACCATACTGTCTGTACTCATGACTGAAGGTTATAGGATTATCCTTTAGGGTATAGGAGTTGATATCATCACTGGTCGTTTCTATTTGAACTCTTAGTAAAGATTCAGAGGTTCTATTAATACTATCGAATAATCTCGGCTCTGACTTAAGTGCATCAAGAAGAGAAACATCTCTTATCCCTAAAACAATACGACCTTCCGGTGGACAAGACCTTCTACCTAAATATAAGGGATATTTAGGGGATAGTAATGCGTTTTTGATCAATAGCAACTTATCGTAAGGCCCTTCAATGCCGGAAAGAAATAAAGCGTCGGCAAGATAATATCTGTCGGAAATATTAGCGTTTTTTAGCCCTGGTACTTGTGCTTTATGAAAGTCTTTGTGTATCAATCCCTCTCTGTCTGCTCGAAAACCATAGATGAAGTTTTCTCTTAATTCTGTTAAGTCAGAACCTCTATCATAGCCTAGTGCTGAAGCAAGCATTCCAATTAGTCCGCTTTTAGTTGGCATTTTTTCAGTGCTGCGTGTATCGAATTTTGAGCTTACCCCCCAAGATTGCAAAGGCGCTGCTAATCTTAATAATAAAGTGGGCATATCGACCTCTATTTCAACAAACGAGTTAAATCGGATTCTAGTTGATTGAGCATTTCATCCAAGCGATATCTTGTACCAACTTCTTCTAGACCTTCGCCTACTGTATAAGCTTGAACAGGCGGTGAGAGAAAATCGGATTCAATATTTTTAATATGTTTGACTAAGGCTTTTTTAGAGAGTATTACGTTTCCTTCATCTCTGGCTTTTATCGGCACTTCAAAAGCTCCGACAAAATTAATGGGCCTGTCGTTTCTTAAAGTTACCAACACTGCGTCCGGTAAAGTTTGTGCAGCAAAAGTGTTTTGCTTTCCGGTTGGAAGACTGAGGATAAAGGCTTTTACAAATTCCAATACCGCTGATTTAGTTTCTTCTTCTAAATGCTCCATTAGATTGTGTACTGCCAAAGTACTATAACGATATAAAGTGGCGGAGTTGTATTCTATGGTTCCCAAATGACCCGCCCCAGCATCAAACTGAGCACTCAAATCATCCACGGCAGTAAAATAATCGTACTCATTGTTAACGCTATGTGTCGAAATAACATGAGCAACTTGAGCACATGCATCTGTTGTAAGCTTTATTTCGTCTGCGGCCATTCTTCCAAACAAAGCAATATCTATAGCTGGATTTTTGTTTAATGCTTCTATTACTAAATTTTTGTCTGCGGCTTTTCTACTATTACAAATCTTTGGATTTTCTAATACTATCTCTGCTAAAGATTTTGCTTGCTTATCACTAATGAAAAACAAAGCTTGCATCTTTGCTTCATCCTCATCTTTATCAAATTTAGTTTTAAGGCCTGCAAAATTTATAATATTTTCTGCAAGTTTCATTGTGTTTTTGGCAGCAGGATCTTTTTCTGAAATCATATCTGAAATAAGTTTTACAACTCTTAGCGTTCTATGACCGCGGTTGTCAGTTTCATAGTGCTCAACAAAATGGTCTCGCATAGCTTTTTTCCAACTTTGAGATGAAACTCTCGCCCGTGTTACACCACCATATACAGCTGTTTTAGGACTACCTGTATCGTCTCTATTTAAACAACTAGGTGGTACTGTTTGCAAAACGTGTAAATCTAAATAAATTCTTTTTTTGTCCATATTATTTTTCTCCTTTGTTACTTTTCTTTTGATTTTGTGATTTATATAGCTGTGAATAAAAACTTTGTGCCCATAAGAGGCTTACACTTTGTTTTCCTTCAATGAAATTAAATCTAAAAATATCGACTGCCAATCCAGCATAGTCTAGACCAATCTTTTCACCCTTTAATAATGAAACAGCGGAGCGTAAGTGTCTAGCCATTTCAATGACATCGCTGGCTGTTACTAGGCGGTCTAAATATCTTTTAATTCTGGATTCATCCTCATCTTCTTTAACGAGTTGGGCAAGGGCAGCACCAATATTAACGTCTCTATGATGCATCAGTTTAGTCTCCAAACTATTGCCTTGCTGATGGAAAGCAAATAATGTCAATGAGATATAAATTGCCCATTCCACATAAGTTGGTTCCCCATATTTGCTATAATACTCTTCAGGAATATTAGCTAAAGTTATTTCCCACAGTTTAGGGTTTTCACCGGGTTTTTTGCCAATTCCTCTTCGCAACTCCGCTAATATGGCTTTACTCTTATGATCGTTTTCAATGATTGATTGTATTCTATTGTTAACATAGTATTTGACAAATTGAGCACTATTCATCGTTACCTCCTATATTTGATTTTCGCATTAAAAGCATTCAATGCTTTCGCTGAAGAGTAGATTTTCCCCTTACTCTTACCCTTTTCCTTTTCAATTGTACCGATAATTGCTTCAGGTCCCGCATTTTTAACGAGTTGATTCGCCATTGTTTTTACAATGTTTAAAAGCATAGCATCAAGCTTCTGGATTTCTTTTTTCACACTAGAATTATCCGGTTTGATATTTGCTAACCAGGTTCTAAAAGGTAGATCTAATTCAGAAAACAATTTCAGCTTTTCCAATTCAATTCTTTTATCAAAAGTTCTTCTAGTCTTCTTGTTGTATTTAAATCCCTTTGCAATTTCTATATCCTTATATAAGTACCCATAAGCGTTAACTACGGTTTCGATACGATTTAATTCAATAGAGATTTCGTCAAGCCATTCATCAGATCGTTGGTTATTTTTCAGAAAATCTTTACTGAAGCTCATATCGTCAAATATAACATTATCAATTGCAGATCTATTTTTGTAGCTCATCCCAATTTCATTGAATTGGATTAAACCTTCTTCTAAATAGTCGTTCTCTTCTAAAGTGTTGATCCAACCTACAAGACCTGAAGGGAAATAAGTGTCTTTTTCTTTCTCAATTCTTTTTAATAAACTGGGAAAGTCCCTCCACATTTGTTTGCTTTCTTCACACGCTACTGGTGCTATGTTGTCATCCTTGCCATACCATGATGTCATTTGTTCATTGTTCATATAAACAACATTTACTTTGTTCTTAAAGTTTGAGACATCCTGATCATCTTTTTTGTTTCTAAATAGACGCAACGGTGTACCTTGTTGTGCCAAAACCAATTCCGGCGTCCCGTCATCATTTTGCACTATTTCTACTCGGTAGGATAAGGTGGTCAACAATTGTGAGAGATTGTCAGGCTCAATAACGCTTTCATCCCAATCCGGGACTTCTTCTTTTTGTTCCCAGAGAGGCTTTTCAACACTCCATGGTTTATTTCCATTTACCAATACGAGGTTCAGCATTAAAGTTTGAAAAAGATTATCTGCTGAAGCAAAAATGCCTCCAATTTGTCCCAACCATGCAATCCTACCTGTTACTTTTCCGTGGTTGTTGTAATAGACTTGTTTAACAGAGTCGCTATCGCTGTAGCCGTGAAAGCTGACCAACCATCTGGCAATTTCATCATTGTTTAAATTAGACTCATTATCTGAGTTTCTGAGTTTAAATAAACGGACTGATGCTACGTTTTGGCTTTCATTGATCTCATTATTGAATTTATTAAGATTAACAGTACCTGCTATTCGTTTTTCTTTCGGATTTCCCGAGTGTCCCATTATTTTTCTTTTGTTATCACACAAATCGGTGACTTGGTAAAATGGCTGTGTCGGATGATATAGGTAAAATCTATCTTCATAGGCAGTTATGTATTCTTCAATCAAAGCACTGTAGAATTCTCCTTTATCCCACATGAGTTTCCAACGTTCTAAAAGATCATCGGCACTTTTAGGCTGTTTGTTTTCTCCCGGCAATTGAATATAGCCGGATTTTCTTCGCCCAAATGTGGCGTGTAAGATTGCTAAAAGCAAGCGCAATATCGCAAAATCCTGTGTTGGTAATTCTCCGGCTAATGCTTTTATTTGATGGGCATGCTTAAAAACATCTAAGATGGAATATCGAACAGTTTCATCGCTCTGCGTATAAACTTTTATCCATGGCTCAAACAATAAATTGTAATTCTTCTCAATTTTTATCATTCTCAATCCTTTCATACCTTAAACCGTTTTCTCTGCTATACTCTAATCTAAAACCGTTTAAACAACATTGGTTATTTTCATTTAAGGATAAAATCAAACTTCCCTGTAGCCAAGAGGATTGCTGTAACGGTGCAAATAAACGTAAATTTTCATCTTCTAATAAATTGATCGTATCTTTAATATTATATTTCTTGGTTAAAACACTCGGCAATTGTATAGTTTGTCTTGCTAACGATTTTGCTTCTGGAATACTGGGGGGCGCATCTGTTCTGACTGAAACTTGCTTATTGCTGTCTTCCCAATACAGCATCCCTTCCTCAGAATAATTTACCATGATAACTTCAATCGAATCGTCCGTATCCCTTACTGCCGCTGAAACATCCGCGTCTGACGTTTTCTCACTTGCTATGCGTTTTAGCCAATCTACCAAGTTGTTTTGGTACTCAAGTGTTACAATCCTAAAAACTTTTGCTTTCTCACTCATTTTCTTTAGATTGCTTTTATGTTGCATTTCTATTTCTTTATAATTCTCGGGTAGATTCAAATCACATTGATCAAAATCATAAGTATCTTGTACCAATTGGGGTATATCGTCGGGAAGTGTTATTTGGTTAGGTAATAGCGCTATGGTTCTTTCGAGTAAACACTCTCCATAAATGTATTTGGTACCTTCCGAATATTTTTCATCTTCTGGGTGTAACACAGCCATTTCCGACTGTAGAAGATTTTTGGGACGGTTTCTATCATGTCTATGTAGGCGTCCTGCCCTTTGCAGCAACAAGTCCATAGGACATATTTCAGAAATTAATAAATCAAAATCGATGTCTAAAGATTGCTCTAGAATTTGAGTTCCTATCACAATTAATTGGTTTGGTCTATACCCATTTTTTCCTATTAGATTTAATAACTCTTCTTCTTTTTTAGCCCTATCCGATGCGATAAATGCAGAGTGTAGCAATAACACCGGATAATGCGCATCCTTTGAAATCTGATCGTGTAATCTTTGAGCTTTTTTAACAGTGTTTACAATAATGCCAATACAACCGCCATCGATCATTTTTTCTTTTAAAAACTCAGCTATGTTATCCTCTATAACATCGGTTATTTTGATGTCTTTTGTTGCGCCTTCAGCATCAACAATTTCTTGCAATACATGATTGTTATCAGTATATGTGATGAGCGGATAGCCTCGATTGACAGCCCATTCTTCCTCTTTCCTTTTTGATAAGAACTGCTTGTACTCGTCATCATACAAGTCTAAACCATGTCCTCGGTAAGCTTCGATTAATTCATAGCGTTTTTGACTTGGTAAAGTAGCAGAAAGTAGAATGACAGGCACTTTATAATAACCGAGATAACTAAGAGCGATCTCTAAATACTGACTCATGTATGCATCATAGGCGTGGACTTCATCGATTATGACAACCTTATTTGCTAAACCGACATGTCTTAACGACAAATGTTTTTGTTTCAATCCAATTAACAACAATTGGTCAATGGTGCCGACAACAAAATCAGCCAATAAGGAAGTTTTTCGACCATTAAACCATTGATGAACCATCAAATTATCGCTTGTGCCGTCATTGATATTAAAGTTATCCTGTTCTATATTTGTAGTATGAAAGTCAAATTTGTGTATGCTCGTAAACTCTTTATTAAACTGTGATTTACCATGTACGAGCTGTATAGTGTGCTCAGACAGATCGTCGAGACTATTCGTCCACTCTTTTATTCTGGGGAAAATACCGTTGCTTGTCGCTTGGGTGGGAAGAGCAAAGAAGATTCCGGAACGCTCACTTTTACCTGCAAATACTTCGGCAACAGCGAACGCCGCCTCCGTTTTACCTTGGCCCATCGGCGCTTCAATAACCATGATTCCGGGTTGATCTACATTACGAGCTATATTTAAAGCGAGACTTTGCATGGGCCTTGGATTGAAAACTAATTTTTCTTTTGTAAATCTTTCTTCATAGTAGTTTTCATTTAACCACAAACCGTCCGATGACCACATGTCTGTAAATCTCAATTTCTTCCATGCATTGTCGATTCTATTTTCCATGTCATCTAGATCTGATAATTCTGTTAAAGTCCAATTTTTTTCAATATCTATATAAGAAAAGAGTTTTTCGTTACTTGCAATCCAGTCGGCTATGATCAACAAACCGTTGTAAATGATCTGGCTACTCATGTCCGGTATTGGAATGTCGTCCAACGCATTAAAATTTGATAGATGTAAAGCAAAATTCAAAATATCTTTTTGTGCGTTTACCCATTTTTCCTCGTAGTTGCTAGAATTTTCACCTAGATAATAATCGTCTAGATTGCTCATTTTTGATGCTTTGTATAATTTACAGTCTTGTGTTGACAATGGTTTGCCATGATGCGCACCTAGAATACTTGAAATTTTTCTATTTAATTTTTCTTTCTCTAAAAGCATTTGAGTGGCCGTTGCATGTTTTATGCGTGGGATACTCATAAAAGATTCACAACTGAATTCTTCATCCAAATAGTTGTACGCACACAATTTTTGGAAAAGAATTTTATCAGCATAATGATATTTTGGCCTTATCATCAACTGGAATGCAGGTGTTGCTTTTCCTAAATCGTGAATAGCTGCTAAAAAACAAAATAAATCACCGGCCAGTTCGATGTTTGATTTATGATCAGGATTGTTGGTGATTTCTATGTTATTTGCTAGGGTTTGTTTTAAACCTTCCGAAACCCAATCACGCCATAATCGGTTTGCAATACCTGCCGTATCATATAGATGAATGGGCAAAGGCAGCCACTTTTCTTCGCCTTTTGTACTTTTTTTGCTCCAAAGAGCCATGGTAGATTCTAAAATTTTCATAATATAATAATCTTTCTAAAACAATATCTTTGGACGATTTTAAAACTAAAACTTTAGGAGATACTGATTAAACTTAAGTTATTGTGAAGTTGGTAATAATGTCAAAAAGATCGGCAAAATCAGACCGAGATCATTAAAAAGTAAGATGTTATACTTATCGATTCATAAACGATTACAATCATTGCTATTATTCTACACCAAAACTACATACAATTCCAGTAAATATAAGATCAATATTTTAATTTACAAAATATTTATAAATCGCTATATAGCTATCGCGTTGATACTTTTAAAACAATGCGCAAATGTAAAAATGGAGTACTAAGTATTGAGTTTTTTGGATTGATTTTTATTTATATGATTCTATATTTTAGACCAACATAATACGAGCTGGTTCACTTCAGTATGAACATTTTAAAAATCGATAACCGCTGTAATGTCTTTCTTTTTACTCTCATATATTTTTATTGATGCTAAAGAAACAATACGAAAATAGCTTTAACAATATATGAAATGATAAGCAAAAAAAGTTAATAAGTAAAAACCCTTTCACTTAAGTGAAAGGGTTTCAGATCATCTTTATTAATTTTAAAATAGTGGATAGTATTTTTATTCTTCTCTGATGTGCTGCTACCCATGCCACTGCCACCATAGATGAGGGTCGACAGTATCGTCCTAAAACGAGTAAGTCTATTGTAATGAACCACCGCAATGCTCCATTCTTTATTAAGAGAGAAGCACATTCAAAAACAAGTGGTGTACATCAATTGCTTTGAACAGTCGATGGGGTAGTGCCACTTCTTGATCGGAGTGTTTCTATTTTTATTTTATGTTTGTGGATCATCGCATCAACTTAAGAGAGAACAGCAGTGAGTGTCTAAGAGTTAAAACTAAAATTGTTTCTTCTTTTTCGTCGATGCATTTAGTTGTTCAAATTGTGCTTATTGGTCAAACAAGGCGGTGCTTAAATATTTTTCGCCCCTGTCCGGAAAAATAACGACGATGACGCCTTCGTCTATTTCCTTGGCCACTTCCATTGCCGCGTACATGGCAGCTCCGGAACTCATACCTACAAAAATACCTTCTTTTTTAACAATTTGACGGGCAAATTCGAAGGCTATTTCCGATTCGACCATAACGTGGCAATCAATTTCGCTGGGATCGTAAATACCCGGAACAATGGCCTCTTCCATGTTTTTCAAACCTTGAATGTAGTGGTTGCGCACTGGTTGCGCTTCAACTATTTTAATGGCCTGGTTGTAGTCTTTAAGTCCCATACCTACACCCATAATGGTACCGGAGGTGCCTAAAGCGGATACAATATGGGTGATACGTCCATCGGTTTGTTCCCAAATTTCTTTTGCAGTAGTGGTATAATGGGCAATTTTATTGTAGGTGTTGTTAAATTGATTGGGGTTAAAATACTTGTCGGGGTTTTCTTTGACAAGTTCTCTAACTTTACAGATAGCACCGTCGGTCCCCTTGTCGGGATCGGTTAGCCGAATGGATGCGCCAAAGGCCTGAATCATTTTTCTACGTTCGACGGATACAGCTTCACTCATAACGATTTCTACCTGATAGCCCAAGACAGCGCCAATCATGGCTAAGCCGATGCCGGTATTGCCGGAGGTGGGTTCAATAATAATTTTATCTTTCGTTAAATCGCCGCTTTCGATGGCTTGTTCAATCATCTTCATGGCAATACGGTCTTTGATGCTACCGGTTGGGTTAAAGCCTTCCACTTTTGCATAGAGTTCTATTCCCGGTTTGGTAGGAAAACCGTTTAATCGCACCAAAGGCGTCTTACCGATGGTTTCTAAGATATTGTCGTATATTTGATCTTGCATAAGCATTCCCTTCACTGAGAGTTTTTAATATTATAACCTAAACGAATCTTTTTTAAAATGGACTTTACGATTTGAAGCTTAGTATTCATCATTAAAAAAAAAAGATGTTCGGTATGAATACTTTATATAACGCTATCCTATTGCGTATTCATTGATCCTATCTTTTTAAAGATAGTCCATCATTTTTTAGAACATCACAAAGTGTCAACAGATTCGATGGGAGAATCCTATCCGTAAGTCAAGACAATTATAAAGATGAAGGTTTTGGTCATAAACCGATTGTTTTTTTATATTAAAAACCCTTATCTTAAAAAGAAAACGTTCTCTCTATATTTAGGATAAGATTTTCTAGTGATAGTTGACAAGCAACGGTATAATAGAAAAAGTAAAAACTAAACGAATCGGAGTTTAGAATGAATACCAAGAAAGAGAGATTGAGATGAAGCATACATCCTATAATAAAACATACGTCATCAGTGGTGATGTCAAATACACGACGATGAGTCAATTACTAAGAAGTGAAAAGTTTAATCAGCTGTTATACGATTTTGTAGAAGAATTGAGAAAAAGGCGCTCTCGCAAACTTAGAGCCATTCATCCCTTTGTCGATGATGAAGGTCAATTTGATGCTGAGATGTTTAAAGATTTTTTGATTTTACTCAATGTAAAATCCTTAAAAGATATTATAGAAGCCGAATACTTTAATATCCATGAGGATTGTCATCGTTATGCATCGGTTTTAAAAGAATTTTTAGAGAGATTGTACAATTATTGGCGCAGTATGGATCGTTTTATGGTTAAAAACGAAGTCTACGTGGAAGAGCACCATGCCCAACGCTCCAAGGCACACTCTTTAGCCGGCAATAACGAATCCTTCAGGAAATTAATTATAGAAATGTATCGAAATATTTTAAATAATGTTACGACCGAACCCACAAAGATTTACCGTCAACTGCCGGCAGGAGCCCAAGTTGCTTTTATGGTCGATCACTTCGAATACCCTGAAAACATTCGCTGCGCCAACGAATCTTTGTACCGCATACCCGTTGTGTGGCAAGCTATTTTTGAACCGCCGGTTATTTTTTATACCGGTGCCAATAAACGTATCGGTGTTTTTCCTGTCAAGGACAAGCCCGTTCTCGAAAGTTTTTACCTCAGCAAAGAGTGTTGGTATGCCATTCCAATTAAAGTTGGTTTGCAAATCATGGTGGCTTATGTCCGGGAAGAATTTTTAGAATTGGGCGCCGGTTTGTTTAACCTTTTTGAACTGGCTACTCCCAACGAATTTCTGGATAGAAAACCCGATGGTGTTGTATTTTTTGGGTTGGATTCGAACCTGTTTGAAGAAGATGAGAGCCGTGGTTTCGTCACCAAAGAAGATGGTGTCTATTACGGCTTGCTTCCCAATACAACGGAGATAGATTATTTTGGCTATATGAAAAAAATGCTCTTGACTTTGCACAATCTCATTCAGATCGATCAGAAAAAATTGCCGGTGCATGGAGCATTTGCTCGGGTGTTTATGGTCAATGAAGACAAAGTCGCCAATATTATGCTGGTGGGAGACTCCGGTGCAGGCAAATCGGAAACCTTGGAAGCCATGAACAAATTGCCGAAGGACACCCATGTGGAGGTGGATGTCATCATCGACGACATGGGATCTCTCCATTTTGATGAATCGGGCAATTTGATGGCTTTGGGAACAGAAATTGGCGCCTTTGTCCGTTTGGACGATTTGCAACCCGGTTATGCTTACAGCACCATGGACCGATCTATTTTTATGAATCCAAACTTGGTGAATGCACGCGTTATTGTACCGCAAATGACCTACGAAAGTATTTCCACCTTAACACCGGTTCATTTCTTATTTTACATCAACAACTATGAAAAAGTTGAAGAAGGGAAGCCGGCTCTGGAGTTCTTTGAGAACATGGACGAAGCTGTAAAAGTATTCAGCGAAGGTAAGCGGATGGCCAAGGGAACCACCGGAGAGTCCGGCTTTACACAAACTTATTTCGCCAATCCCTTTGGTGCTGTACAAAAGAAAGAAGAGCACGAAAAAATTGCAGAGGAATTCTTCAGAGAGATGAAGGAAAGCCATATGCCCGTGGGTATGATTCGAACCCAATTGGGTATTTCCGGGTACGAGCAACAAGGTCCATTGGAGGCAGCTGCTGCATTGGTCGATTTTATAAGTACTTTAGAGAACGCACCATCGTCCAGCAACGGCACTAAAGACTAAACAGAGTAGCTGATAATTGAGAATGATTACTAAATAACAAGAAATCTTAGCACGTCCATAAGAAAACACCTTTAATTAAGCATCGACTTAGGTTATAATTATTGATGAGGCCCAATATATTTGGCAACACTTAATAGAAAGGAAGTAAACATTTTATGGGAAGATTAAAAGGCACTGAAACGCTATTAAACTTGATGAAGGCATTTGCCGGCGAAAGTCAAGCGCGTAACCGCTACACTTTCTTTGCATCAAAAGCAAAAAAAGAAGGTTTTGTACAAATTCAAAACATATTTTTGGAAACGGCACAAAACGAAAAAGAACATGCGGAAAGATTTTATAAATACATGGTAGAGGAATTGGGAGAAGAGGAAGCAATGATGGTTAACGTCAATGCGGACTATCCCATTTCACTTGGAGACACCAAAGCCAACCTGATCAATGCTGCAGCAGGTGAAAGAGAAGAGTGGGAAGAACTCTATCCGGCTTTTGCAGATGTTGCCGAAAAAGAAGGATTCGATGACATTGCAACCACTTTCAGAGAAGTTGCTGAAGCAGAAGTTGCTCATGAAAACCGTTATTTAAAATTAGCAAAGAACGTAGAAGAAGGTACAGTCTTTAAACGTTCGGAACCCGTCCGTTGGAAATGCGGCAATTGTGGCTACATCCACGATGGAACAGAAGCTCCTGAGCTTTGCCCTGCCTGCGAACACAAACGTGAATACTTCGAGTTATTTGTAGAAACCTATTAAAAATCAAAGGGTGTCTTTATGTCGGCTGACATAGAGACACCCTTTTTAGGTTGATTTTATAGGCGATATTCGTTAAAATGAAGTCAATAGCCTTAAGGAGGAATGAAATTGAAAAAGAGATTAAGTTTGGTTTTGGCACTCATGCTATTGGTGTCCATCATTGCGGGATGCGGTGGCGGAGCAGCCGACAATAAAGACGACGGGGCAGCCAAAGACGCTGTAAAAGTTGGCTTTATTTATGTAGGCCCCAAAGATGACGGCGGTTGGTCGGAAATACACGACATTGGTCGTTTAGAAATGGAAAAAAACTTTGATGGCAAAGTCACCACAATCATCAAAGAAAGTGTACCCGAAGAAAAAAGCGAAGTTCTTTCAACAGTTCGCGACATGGTCGACCAAGGTGCAACCATCATTTTCGGTACCAGCTTTGGTTTTATGGAAGGACTGGCTGAAGGCGCTAAAGAATTCCCGGAAGTAACCTTTATGCACTGCAGTGGCTATACGGTTGCTGAAAATATGGGAACCTACTTTGGCCGTATCTATGAACCGCGCTATTTGTCCGGTATCGTCGCAGGGATGACCACAAAAACCAATAAGATTGCCTATGTGGCGGCGAACCAAATCCCTGAAGTTGTCCGCGGAATCAACGCTTTCTCGTTAGGTGTGAAAGCCGTTAATCCCGAAGCGAAAGTATACGTCGCTTGGACCAACACATGGTATGACCCGGTAAAAGAAAAAGAAGCAGCAGCTGGTTTAATTCAACAAGGTTGCGATGTGACCGCACAACATCAAGATTCGGTTGCCACCATGGAAGCAGCTAAGGAAGCGGAGATACTATCGATTGGATACGACTTAAGTGCCGTAGAATCCATGCCTGAAGTTTATATGACCGCACCGCTTTTCGATTTCGGCGAATATTACACCCAAGTCGTACAATCCGTTATGGACGGTACTTGGAAATCCGAACAATATTGGGGTGGTATGAAGGATGGCGTCGTCGCATTGGATACGATGACCGATTTAGTACCGGCGGATGTACAAGAAAAAGTTAAAGAAGAAGAAAAGAAAATCTTAGACGGTGAGCTCTTTGTCTTCTCGGGAGAAATCAAAGACAATAAAGGCGAAGTTCGCGTTGAAGAGGGTCAAAAAATGACCGATGAAGAGATGTTATCCGTCGATTGGTTTGTAGACAACGTTGTAACGAATAAATAAATGACCCGAATAAAGGGTATGTAACATTTATTTATCGGCAAATCAATGCTCATGTTAACGGATCGGGTTGATCTAGGTGGTCGACCCGATCTAATCAGACAGCATTAGAAGATTGCCCGGCGAATACTACATCGCATTTTGCGGAAGCGGGTCTTCCGCTTTTTTAGTTGAACAGATAGGATCTATTCATGACTCAAGACTAGGAAGGTGAACGTGGAAAACAAACAAATCGTCAAAATGGAGCATATCACCAAGGTATTTGGCAATGTTAAGGCTTTAAACGATGCCGGTTTTCATCTGAATAGAGGTGAAATACATGCGATCCTAGGTGAAAACGGAGCCGGAAAAAGTTCGTTAATGAATGTACTTTGCGGTATTTATACACCGGAATACGGACAGATAGAACTTGGCGGTACACCCGTGGTTCTCAGCAGCCCCGCAGATGCGCTTAAGCACGGTATCGGTATGGTGCCTCAACATTTTAAATTGGTAGAGGTGATGACAGCGGCAGAAAATATCATTGCCGGTACCAAGGGCAAATTTTGGTTGTCGGAAAAGCAAATCCTCAAGGAAATTAAAGAAAAAAGCGAAGCCTTCGGCTTTCATATCGATCTTCAAAAAAAAGTTTACGATATGTCCGTGGCTGAAAAGCAAAGTCTCGAAATTTTTAAAGTCTTACAACGGGGTGCAGAAATATTGATTTTGGACGAACCCACGGCGGTTCTGACCCCGCAGGAAATCGACAATCTCTTTCAAGTCATCGAAAACATGCGTGAAAGAGGCCATTCCATCGTCATCATCACCCATAAATTAGAAGAAGTGATGCGCGTGAGCGATCGCATTACCGTAATGCGTAAAGGGGAAACCGTCAACACCGTCAACAAAAATGAAACCAATATGAAGGAATTGGCCACCATGATGGTGGGTACCCAAAATTTTGATTTATCCGTTCCTTACTTATCGGTGCCCCGGGGTAAAAGAACTCTGGAAATCAAAAAACTGTCCGCTTACGACAACAATGGGATCAAAGTTCTGAAAAATTTGACCTTCGATTTGTATCAAGGAGAAATTTTAGGAGTGGCCGGTGTGGCCGGAAGCGGTCAAAAGGAATTGTGCGAAAGCATTACCGGTTTACATACGAAACGAGAAGGGGACATATTATTTAATGGCGAGAGCATCATCCAAGACAGTCCGGAAGAAATTATCAAAAAAGGAATCTCCCTTTCCTTTGTACCGGAAGATCGTTTAGGTATGGGTTTGGTACCCACGATGAACATTGTGGATAATGTTTTGCTCAAAGACTACAAAAAACAAGAGGGTTTACTATCGCGCTATCAATCCAAGCTAACGGCCGATGAATTGGTAGAAACGTTACATATTGTTACCCCCAGTACAGACCGTATCCCGGTATCTTTACTTTCAGGCGGCAACATCCAAAAAGTGTTGCTGGGTCGGGAAATTTCTCTAAATCCTAAGGTGATGGTGACCGCTTATGCGACGAGAGGCCTAGATGTCGGTTCCTCACAACTCATTTATAATTTATTAAATGCACAAAAAGAAAAGAAGGTAGCGATACTTTACGTTGGAGAGGACTTGGATGTGTTGATGCAACTCTCCGATCGTCTGATGGTTTTATGCGAAGGAGAAATCACCGGTATTGTGGACCCCAGAACGACAACGAAAGAGGAAATCGGCTTATTGATGTCCGGGGTATCCGGTAAAGATGGAGGGCTAAACATTGAAATTTAAACAATACGGTGTGGCAAAACGAGGGGAAACATCGGTGCAATTGAGAGTGCTGGTGACCCTTTCTGCTATTGTACTGGCTTTGTTAACGGCTTCCATCATACTCTTGGTGGCCAAATCAAACCCCATCGGCGTCTACGTGGGTATTCTTCAAGGTTGCTTTGGCTCACTGTATCGTTTTTCCGCTCTCTTGGAAAAATTAGTGCCATTGCTGATCTTATCCTTGGGGATTGTGGTCGCCTTTAAAATGAACTTTATGAATATCGGAGCCGAAGGCCAATTTTTAATGGGTGGTGTCGGCGCCACACTCATCGTACGTCTTTTACCTGGTTTACCTGCACCGGTTCTACTGCCCCTGATGGCTGTGGTGGCATTTGCCTTCGGTGCGTTGTGGTTGATTCCACCGGCTTTTTTTAAATCTAAATTTGAAACCAACGAAACCTTGTTTACATTGATGATGAATTACGTTGCAACTTATTTTGTTATGCATTTGCAGTATGAACGCTGGAAGGATCCGGCTGCCAGCGGTATGCCCAAGATTGCCAACTTTCCGGAAAATGCCCTTTTACCCCAAGTACAGGGTTTTCACTTAGGGATTGGCATTGCAATTTTGTTGGTGGGTGTCGTGTATATATTGATGAACCGTACCAAAACCGGTTATGAAATAGCGGTACTGGGCGCCAGCGAAAACACCGCCCGCTATGCCGGAATGAATGTTCATCAAACGATCCTCAAAACGGCGATTATCAGCGGTGGTATTTGCGGTTTGGTCGGTATGATACAAACTGCAGGCCCCAGTGGTACCCTGTCGGCGGAAATTACCGGCGGCTTGGGTTTTACGGCGATCATCGTCGCATGGCTGGCCGATTTAAAACCTGTGCGCGCAGCCGTAGTTTCATTTCTATTCGCCATATTGATTCAAGGCGGGTCCTACATTCAAACCGCATTTCAAATACCCGGATCGGCCGCAGCTATGATTCAAGCGATCATCCTGCTGTATATTTTGGGATCGGAGTTTTTTCTCAGATACCGAATTATTAAGTCCGGTAAGCGTGTGGAGGTGGCATAAATGGGCATAGCATCCTTTTTAAACTTAGCTGTCAAAGCCGGAACCTCTTTGCTCTTTGCGACCTTGGGAGAAATCCTTTCAGAGAAAGTAGGCCATTTGAACCTAGGGGTTGAGGGCTTGATGCAAATCGGAGCGGTGATTGGTTTTATTGTGGGTTTTCAAACCGGCCACCCGTTGCTTGCGGTTTTGTTTGCCGCCTTGGCAGGCAGTGTCGGCGCATTGATTTATGCCTTGGTTACCATTACTTTTAAAGCGAATCAAGTGGTGACGGGACTCAGCTTGACGATATTTGGTGTGGGTTTTGCCAATTTTTTCGGTTCTCGCTATGTGGGTAGAAATGTTCCACAAGAGATCGTTAACTTTTTTAAACCGGTGACGATTCCCGGTTTGGGTCAGATACCTTTTATTGGGGAAGTGTTCTTTCAACAAAGTTTTTATGTTTATTTGTCCTACCTGTGTGTCATACTCTTGGCTTTATATTTAAGAAAAACACGTTGGGGTTTAAACACCCGCTTTATCGGTGAAAATCCCGTTGCGGCGGAAGCCGGAGGGATTAATGTGACCCTATACAAATATGTCAATATTTTGGTGTCCGGATGTTTATGTGGTTTGGGCGGAGGTTTTTTATCTCTGGTGTACATGTCGGTTTATCCCATCGATGTCGTTGCAGGACAAGGGTGGATAGCTGTGGCATTGGTCATCTTCTCGATTTGGAGTGCGCCGAAGGCCATGGCCGGTGCCTACTTTTTCGGTGCCTTGCGTATCGTGGGTACGCGACTACAACATTTACACTTACCCATCAGCGTCTTTGCCTTTACGGCATTGCCCTACATCGCCACCATTGTGGTATTAATCCTCACGGCGATGAACAAAAGAAAAGAAAACAAAGCACCTGCCTGGCTCGGAATTAACTATTTCCGAGAAGACAGATAAAATGCAAAATCTAAAGAATAGCCAAATCTTGTGCTTGCACAAAAGGTTTGGCTATTTCTTTTAGATTTTATGTGGTGGCGTCTAACGACCGAACGCAACGAAGTGAAGTGAGGTGTGAGTAAGCCACCGGCATTTTATCGTTGTTAAGGCTGAACAGATAGGGTGGTGTCCGACGACCGAACGTCATGAAGTGACGTGGCAGTTCGTCGTCCCCAATCATTCTTCGCTGAAGCTCGAATTCTTGGACTCCTGTTGCACGGGTCACGCATTACAGACGTCTTCGTCCCGCAGGTCCTAAACATCTGTGCGTGTCTCCGAGGTTGGAGAAGACGCCCAATTGATTGCGAAGCAATCAATTGGAAGCACGTCACCTCAATAAAGGTTTGGCTATTTCTTTTAGATTTTATATGTTAAGCTTTCTTCGCCTTTAGGTTTCTTCAAAATCAGTGTGATATAATCTATCAATTAATCAGTGGTGGAATTTTATTCAACGATTCCCTCAAGGATACAGGGAGGTACATATGCAAACATTGAGCTGTACGACCGGTCAACCGGATCATCGGTATTTTGTTTATATAGAGAAGGGGATAACAGATCTTCTTTATGAGAGAGAAGATGTTTTTGGCGATTACGATCACTTTGTGTTGATAACAGATAAAAAAGTCGGAAAACTCCACGGCGGTAAAGTGCGTCGGCAGCTTCAATCCTTTAATAGCCCCGTAACGCAAATAACCGTAGATCAAGGAGAAAACTCAAAAAAACTTGAAAACGTCCAGAAAATTGTCGAAAAAATGGTGGACGTTGGAGCAACCCGTCGCTCTGTCATCGTTGCTTTAGGCGGTGGTGTTGTAGGAGATCTCGCCGGTTTTTGTGCCTCCATTTATATGCGGGGTATCGATGTCATTCATCTTCCTACCACTTTATTAGCCCAAGTGGATTCTTCCATCGGTGGAAAAACCGGGGTAGATTTAGAGAGTGGCAAAAACCTGGTGGGGACGTTTCATCAACCCAAAGCGGTCATCGTCGACCCTTTGTTACTGGAAACCTTACCTGACGATATTTTAGCCGACGGTATGGCGGAAGTAATCAAATATGGGTGTATTTCCTCCTCAAAATTGTTTGTACGTCTTTTGGGTTACGAATACCACGAAGACTTGCTGGAAGATATGGAAGACATCATCGCTAAATGTATCCAAATTAAAATCAATGTGGTGGAAAAAGACGAAAAGGAAGGCGGCATTCGTCGCATTTTAAACTTTGGTCACACCATCGGCCATGTGATCGAAACGTACTTTCAATATGAAAAATATACCCACGGTGAAGCCGTTGCCATCGGCATGTATCAAATTACTAAAATGAGCGTTCGAGAAGGGATTACGGAACAGTCCTCTCTTGAAAACTTAAAATTGGTGTTGGATACTTACGGTTTGCCCACAGAAATGCCGGAGATGGATTTAGATGGCATCAAAGAAGTGCTGTTTAGAGATAAAAAAATTGAAAGCGATATCTTACACCTTTGCGTGATGCCGAGAATCGGCAAAGCGGAGATCGTTAAAATGAAAAGAGAAAAAGCCATGGCCCTATTTCAGCCGGATTTGGACCCCATTCAGGAGACAACACCCAATGCTTAAAATTGTACCGAAAACATTAAAAGGTGAGGTAGCCGTTCCGCCTTCCAAATCCGTCAGTCACCGAGCGCTGATCTGCGCCAGTCTGGCAGAGGGGGTAAGCGTTTTAGACAACGTCTTGATGTCGGAAGATATTATTGCCACCAAAGAGGCGATTTGCGCCTTTGGTGCCACCGTCGAAGAGCAGGTTGTGGATGCGGAGAAGGAGATTTATCGTTTAAAAGTAAAAGGGACCGGTGGTGCTTTAAAACGACCGGAGACTACGCTGTGGTGCAATGAATCCGGGTCCACTTTAAGGTTTTTAATTCCCTTTGGCGGTCTGATAGACGGCGAAGTTCGTTTTGATGGCGGGGGCAGGTTACCCTTTCGACCATTGGACCCTTATTTTGATTTGTTCGCAGCATCGGGGATGGCCTTTCAGTTTCCGGAAGGCCGGTATTTACCTTTAACGGTCGATGGCAAATGGTCACCCGGTCTTTACGAATTACCCGGAGATGTTTCATCTCAATTTGTTACGGGATTGCTCTACGCTTTGCCGTTGTTAGAAGGTTCTTCTACCGTACATGTAACATCACCTTTGGAATCCAAGGCCTATGTGGATATGACCTTGGGCGAAATGAAGCGTTTTGGGGTGGATGTTACGGAAAAAGACGGCGACTACATCGTAACGGGTCCAAAGACATACAAGGCCTGTCGGACAGTCATAGAAGGGGATTACTCCCAAGGGGCCTTCTGGTTGGTGGCGAGCCTTTTGGGTGAAGGCATTGTCTGTTTTCAATTAAGTGAAAACTCCGCACAGGGCGACCGCGTTATGGTAGATATTATCCGCAACATGGGTGGGCATGTCGTTTATCGAGAGGGCTCTTGGCTTGCCAAACCGGGCAAAACCCGTGGCGCTGAGATCGATGTCACCCAATGCCCGGACTTGGTACCCATCTTAGCGGTTTTGGCGGCACTCAGCCAGGGGACTACTCGGATTGTCGGTGCCAAACGATTGCGTATCAAAGAGTCCGATCGCTTAAAAGCCATGGCGGAAAGCCTCAATGCAGTGGGTGGTAAAGTACAGGAAATGGCGGAAGGTTTGGTGATAGAGGGCGTCTCCCAACTAAAGGGCGGCGTGGTGGACTCCCACGGGGATCACCGAATTGCGATGGCTATGGCGATCGCATCCATGCGTTCTCAAGAGCCGATTTTCATTAAGAACCCCATGTCCGTTACCAAATCCTACCCACATTTTTATGAAGATTTTAAAGCCTTAGGAGGTGATTTGCAATGGGTTCAACCTGGGGCAACCACATTCAAATAACGCTTTTCGGAGAATCCCACGGGCCGGGCATCGGAGTGGTTTTGGACAAACTGCCCCCGGGCATTTCCTTGGATATGGATCTGATAGAAAAAGAAATGTACCGAAGAAGTGCCGTCAACAACCCCTATGCGACGCCGCGAAAAGAGAAAGATGTTGTCGAAATCTTAAGCGGTGTTTTTAATGGCGCGACCACGGGTACACCCTTGGCGGCAATTATCAAAAACGAGAACACCCGATCGAAGGATTATGCCCAACTCTTAGTTCAACCCCGTCCCGGACATGCGGACTTAACAGGGGCTGCGCGCTATTCTGGTTTTCAAGACCACCGCGGCGGGGGTCATTTTTCAGGACGCATCACCGCACCCTTGGTTTTTGCCGGTGCAGTGGCAAAGATGTATTTGAAAAGCCAAGGGTTCGAACATTTGCCCGTAGCTCGGATTTTAGCCATTGGGGGCATTGAGGATCCGTGCGAGCCGACCGTCTCGGAGCTAGAGAACCTTTCCTTTAGAGATGAGCGCTTTCCCGTTTTGCATTCGGCGACGGAAGAAAAAATGAAGGGCGCCATCCTCCGTGCGGCAGAAGATGAAGATTCTCTGGGAGGGGTGGTACAAGTTGTGACGGCATCGCCGCCGCCGGGTTTGGGAGATCCCTTTTTCGACTCGGTGGAAAGTCGCATTGCCCATTTGGTCTTTTCAGTTCCGGCGGTCAAAGGGTTGTCCTTCGGGGCCGGCTTTAAGTTGTCCGCCATGCGGGGCTCACAAGCCAACGACCCTTATCGGATCCAAAACGGAAAAATTGTAACGGAAACTAATCACAACGGCGGTTTGTTGGGGGGTATTTCCTCCGGCATGCCGGTGGTTTTCCAAGTGGCGATCAAGCCGACGGCATCTATTGGAAAAGCACAAAAAACTTTAAACCTATCATCGAAACAAGTTGAAACATTAAAAATAAAAGGCAGACACGACCCGTGCATCGTGCCGAGGGTATGTGTGGTATTGGAAGCAGTGACGGCCATTGCTTGGATGGAGTGTTGGATGGAGGCGTTGAAAAATGGATGTATTGAGAGCGCGGATTGACCAAGTAGACAAAATGATGCTGACCTTGTTCGAGGAGAGGATGTCCCTCGTCAAAGAGATTGCAGTGTATAAAAATACACACCAAATTAAAGTCGAAGACACGGATCGGGAAAGAGCCATGAAGGAAACACTGGCCACCTATTTAAAAAACGAAGACTTGGTTTATTATTATCTGACTTTTTTAGAAAATATTTTAGAAATCAGTAAGGTATACCAAAAGGAATTTGTAACTCAAGAGGCTTGACGTCCAGTGGCCGACCGTTGGAGGGTATTTACCATGGCGGTGTCCATCGCATTGCTGATCTAATAACTTGTTAGAAAACAGAAAAGATGAGTAGAATCGAAAAAAAGATTTTAGGTGTATTGAATGAATACCTCCTTTACCCATAGAGGGTGTGGACGACAGTACACCTTTCGTACTGACATCACAGCTAATTAAGTCGGAGATTGCGACAAAGAGGTCGCTATTTAAAACAAATGAAGGCGTCAAAGATCAAACAGAAAAAATATAATAGACGTGTGTGTGATGAGATGAAGACCAAAGAAAAAGATAAAATCGTTTTAATACCGGATGAATTTGTTTTAGATTATTCGTGGTCGGAGGAAGAGAGGGAGCGAAAAATAAAAGAACACAGAAAAAAAACAGAAGAGGCGTTTCGAAAGTTGTTTGGAGATGACCGGTAATAGTGCCATCCGGCCTTGCACACGATTTCTGTTTTTCTTGTAGGTTCTTTTGCGATATGTTATAATATCGAATATTTATTAGAAGGCTTATATGCAGGAATTCTGCGTGCTTTGACGCTTGCACAAGATCTAAATCAAGTCCTCACAGCCGTAGGAAGAAGTAATATTTATACATTGCAACAAGGGCTTACACATCGAGCATTTTAAATGCTACCGGACTTTCAATAAGGAGTATTGTATGAAAAAATTTAATAAAATACTGGTTGCCAACCGTGGAGAAATCGCCATCCGGATTTTCAGGGCTTGTAGAGAATTGGGAATTCAATCCGTCGCTATCTATGCGGAAGAGGATAAACTCGCACTTTTTAGAACCAAAGCAGACGAGAGTTATCTCATCACCGATGCCAACGGTCCTGTCGAAGCTTATCTGAATATGGACAAAATTATTTCCTTGGCAAAAAAGAAAGAAGTAGATGCGATCCATCCGGGCTACGGCTTTCTATCGGAAAATGCAGAATTTGCCCGTCGGTGCGAAGAAGAAGGCTTGGCTTTTATTGGCCCGAACCACACCATGATGGAACAAATGGGCGACAAAATTCAATCTAAATTGTTGGCGAAATCCGTCAACGTGCCCACCATTCCCGGGGTCGAAAAACCGATTTCCTCCGATAAAGAAGCCATGGAGTTTGCAAAAATTGCCGGGTATCCCATCATGCTCAAGGCGGCATCTGGTGGGGGCGGCAGAGGGATGCGAATTGTCTATGACGAGCGAAATCTACTCAAAGAATACCATTCCGCCATGTCCGAAGCGACCAAAGCCTTTGGTGACGGCACCATCTTCATCGAAAAATATTTAGAAGAACCGAAACACATCGAGGTTCAAATTTTAGGAGACGCCTATGGCAATCTCGTTCACCTTTACGAGAGGGATTGTTCCATACAAAGACGTCATCAAAAAGTTGTGGAATTTACCCCGTCCTTGGCCATCAATGATACCCAAAGAGCTGCTATTTGCGAAGACGCTATTAAATTGGGCAAGGCTGTTTCGTATCGTTCAGCCGGTACGGTGGAGTTTTTGGTCGACAAAAACGGCGATCACTTCTTTATCGAAGTGAACCCGAGAATCCAAGTAGAGCACACCGTTACCGAGTTGACCACGGGTATCGACATCGTACAGGCACAGATTCTCATCGCGCAAGGGTACGCGCTGGACTCTAAGGAAATCGACATTCCAAATCAGGAATCCGTCGTTGCCAGAGGCCATGCCATTCAATGCCGTGTTACAACGGAAAACCCTTCCAACCACTTTATGCCGGATACGGGACACTTGGACGTGTACCGAACCAGTAGTGGCCCGGGTATCCGTTTGGACGGGGGCAATGGCTTTACCGGTGCGGAAATTACACCGTATTACGACTCCCTCCTCTTAAAATCCACGGCATACTCAAGAAATTTTGATGATGCACGCAGAAAAGCCATCCGTGCGTTGAAGGAAATGACCATCGTCGGGGTAAACACCAACAAAGACTTTTTGATCAACGTTCTAGAACACGATGTTTTCAAAAAAGGAATTTGTGACACTAAATTTATCGACGAACATCAAGAACTTTTTGATATTCATGTGGAAAAAAGTGTAGCCCAAAATATCATTAAGTATTTCGGCAATATCATCGTCAACGAAACCTATGGCAATAAACCGGAGTTTGACGAAGTCGAAATTCCTCAAATCGATAGAGAAGCTCACTTGGTTGGAACCAAACAAATTTTAGATGAAAAAGGCCCTGATGGGTTGGTGGATTGGATCCGGCAACAGGACAGACTCTTGGTGTCGGATACCACCATGCGGGATGCCCATCAAAGTTTGTTGGCCACCCGCGTGCGCAGTAGAGATATGATTAAAATAGCCAGGGAGACGGCATATTTAGGACAAGGTCTGTTTTCTTTGGAGATGTGGGGCGGCGCCACCTTCGATGTTGCCTACAATTTTTTAAAGGAATCTCCTTGGAGACGTTTGGATGAGTTGAGAAAGCGTATTCCCAACATTTTATTCCAAATGTTGATTCGCGGCGCCAACACGGTCGGGTATAAAAACTATCCGGACAATGTTTGTCGAAAATTCATCAAGGAATCGTCGGAAAGCGGTATCGACATCTTTAGAATTTTCGATTCCCTCAACTGGCTCGAAAACATGAAATTATCCATCGAAGAAGTGAGAAAGAACGACAAAGTCGCCGAAGTGGCCATGTGTTACACTGGAGATATTTTGGATAAAAGCCGCACCAAGTACAATTTGGATTACTACTTGAACTTGGCAAAAGAAATCGAAAAAGCCGGCGCCCATATTTTAGCTATCAAAGATATGGCGGGCTTGTTAAAACCGGCCGCAGCAGTTAAAATGATTACCGCTCTAAAAGACACCGTCAGCATACCCATTCACCTACACACCCACGACACCTCGGGTAACGGTGTAGCTACCTGTATCTCGGCTGCGACTTCCGGCTGTGACATCATAGACGGTGCTGTTTCCGGACTTTCCGGTTTAACCAGTCAACCTTCCCTCAATGCCATTGTCGCTGCAATGGAAAATACCGAACTGCAAACCGAGATCCAATTGGAAAACTTGCAAAAATTGTCAGATTATTGGACCGGCGCACGCCAGTACTATCAAAAATTTGAATCGGGACTAACGACCGGCAGTACGGAAATTTACCGTTTGGAAATTCCCGGCGGTCAATACTCCAACCTGAAAGGTCAGGTAGAAAGCTTCGGCTTGGGACATAAGTTTAAGGAAGTCAAAGAAAAATATTACATCGCCAACCAATTGTTGGGAGACATCATCAAAGTAACCCCTTCTTCCAAGGTGGTCGGGGATTTGGCTATATTCATGGTACAAAACAATTTAGATGAAGACAATATTTATGAAAAAGGTGCCAACCTGGCTTATCCCAACTCCGTTGTAGACTTTTTCCGGGGCTATATCGGACAACCTGTAGGTGGGTTTAACACGAGACTTCAAGAAATTGTTTTAAAAGGTATAGAGCCCATTACCGTTCGTGCAGGAGAACTCCTACCGGACGAGGATTTCGATAAAATTGCAGAAGAATACAAAGAAGAATTCGATATCGATTTAAAGGAAAGAGAACTGATATCGGCAGCTCTGTATCCCAAAGTCTTTAAAGATTACGTTCAATTCTACTTAGAAAAGGGCGACTTTATGCGTATGGACAGCCATGCTTTCTTCTACGGTTTAAAAGTAGGCGAAGGTGCAGAAATAGAAGTGGACAGAGGCAAACGCTTTATGATTAAGTTGGTATCCGTCGGAACCACCAACGAAGAAGGCTTTGCACCGGTGATGTTTGAAATTGACGGCTTCAGAAGAACCATTTACGTCGAAGATAAACGAAGCCTCAGCTCCAAACAAAAGAGCACCATGTTAAAAGCGGATCCGAAAAAATCCAACGAAATCGGATCGCCCATACCGGGAACCGTCTTAAAAGTTTTGGTCAATAGAGGGGATACCATTAAGAAAAACCAACCCTTGGTTATTGTAGAAGCGATGAAAATGGAAACAGAAATTGTCGCATCGATGGACGGATCCATCGCCGAACTCTATGTGAGTGAAGGACAAAGCGTTCAAAACGGCGAGTTGATGGTGGTCATCGGTGAAGAAAAAGCTGAATAATACTTTAAAAAGAAAAAGAAGCATCGTTACGATGCTTCTTTTATGCCTTCGGTTCAATTGCGCTTGGCTCGCATCGCCTCATAAAGCCCCTTGTATCAAAGCACCGCTGGGAGCAAGCACCCACCTTGCAACGTCATGCTCTGGTTTTTGTTGTACAACAATCTATGACATGTTCTTATTCGCTATTGCCGCGATGTGCAGTCGCTCATTTCCGGACACATCAAAAAATAGCTTATAACAACACACTCTTTCGTATAAGGACGACAGTTTGTTGTTATAAGCTATTTTGCAAGACTTATCTCTACGCACAAAGAAACCGACTCCCTTTTCTATCGTTTTTTTATGCGATAGTGCTTTTAAAGGAGTCGGTTTGAACCTTTTGGTGGATCTACCATAATATCCAGTACCTTTCTTTTTATTCAACCCTGTTTTAGCGTCGTTTATTTAGTAGAATGTATTGGTGAACTTATGTTGTTCCTTTTGGTTTTAACACTTGAGCTGGTAGGTATTTTCCTATAGCCGAGTTATTAAAGCGAACCAATTGGAACAAGCCGTACGACAAACTATTGCGATAACATCTGGACCTCTAAGTATAATATCCTCCTGTCATGGTACGATTTACGATTATCGGTCCTTATTTCTTTAGAAATTGCTAACAATACTGCAGAACAGCCCGGGACATCTAATTTAACAATACAACAACAAAACAATCGATAAAATATTTATTACCTACGAACACTAAAACTTTATTGATTGTACGTATAGTATACAATAGATTTTTCAAAAAGTAAACGATCTCATCGGATAATTTTGTAAATAAATTGTAAAAAATATAAAATATGTTTTAAGTGACGGCAAGAGTAATAAAATGATGTATAATAATCATAGAATGCAAATTCAATACAAATTACATCAAAACGAGGCTAATATGGAAAATTTTATGTGGTATGTACGTTCGAGATTAACCGTAACGGGTGTCATTGAAATCGTCATCATCGCAATTGTTATTTATAAATTAATCGACTGGTTAAGAGGAACCCAAGCGGCAAGGGTCTTTAAGGGTTTAATGGTCTTGCTGTTTTTAGGTCCTGCTACTCAATGGCTGGGTTTCAGAACCATTAACTACATTATTACTTCGATGCTTACATGGGCATTTATGCTCTTTGTTATTGTGTTTCAACCGGAACTGCGTTCAGCTTTAGAAAGAATTGGAAACACGCGATACTTTAGGCATTGGGTAACCCAGATCAATGAAGATGCCATTTCAAGGCATATCCGTTCCATTACCTCCGCTGCAGTGCGTATGTCGGAGGAGAGAGTCGGGGCCTTAATCGTCATACAAAGAGAAAATAGCCTGAAAAATATTAAAGAAACCGGCATTGCTTTAAATGCGGAGATTTCACAGGAATTGATCGAAAATATTTTTACGCCCAATCGTCCCTTACACGACGGGGCATTGATTGTAGACTTAAATGCCGAAAAATTGGTGGCGGCGGCCTGTCTTTTACCTCTTTCCAACGACCATACCCTTGGAAATGAATTTGGAACGCGTCACCGCGCAGGCATCGGTATGTCTGAAAACTCCGACGCTTTTACCATTATCGTGTCGGAAGAGACGGGCATTATTTCGTTTACCGAAAAAGGGATGATGTTAAGAGGGTTGACAAAAGAAGATTTAGGTAATGTGTTGGAAAATCGATTTGTACCGGATAAGGAGAATGATATAAACCATGTATTCTGGAAGTTCTGGAAAAATAAAAAAAACAATGATGAATTACCCTCCTGACTTGGTGAATGATCGAAAACTGCCGAAAATTCTATTGGCGATCATTTTAGCGGTGGCTATCTGGATCATGCTCAACGGTAGTCCCACCGATATCAATCAACAGGAAATCAATGCGATTCCCGTTACTTTGATCAACACCGAATCTTTGAGAGAGAAAAATCTAACTATTGAAGACAATCGCAATTTTTATGTCAATCTAGGTGTTAAGGGTACCACTGCTGCGCTCATAGCCATCAACAAAGATGAAATTACAGCGGAGGTCGATTTAAAAAACATCGACAAAGCGGGTGTATACGAACCGGAGATAGAGATACGAGGCTTGTCGAATTCGGTGATTTTGGAAAAAGTCAACCCGCAAAAAATCAGAATAGTGGTAAGCGACATCATCGATTCTTCTAGAGATGTGGAAGTCATTGCACAAGGCAAACCTGCAGATGGCCTCAAGGTGATCCACGCCGAAACATCGGAAAAAATTCATATTATCGGACCGGAAGAGAGCATCGGCAAAGTTGAAAAGGCCATTGCCTTGGTATCGGTCAACGACCTTTCCTACGACTCTTTGCAATATCCGCAAGTCAAGCTCTACGATAAAAATGGCGATCAAATTGAGGGATTACAAAGCATACCCCAAGTTGTGGAAGTAGAGGTACGCATTGGTGCCATACGCAAAGTGCCGGTTAAAATTCCGCATACAATTGGACAAACGGAAGCCGGCTATCGGGTTACCAATGTTACGGTATCACCGGAGTCGCTGATGGTGGGAGCAAAACAAGAAGTGTTCGATCAATTGCCCGAAATCACAATGGATCCCATCAGCGTGTCGGCTAAAATAAGAACTTTCACTGAAAATGTACAGTTAAACCTCCCCGAAGATGCTTTTATTATAGACGGCAGCGACGAAGTAGCTGTAACGGTAGAAATAGAGGCAATCTTAGAAAAGGGCATCACCATCGACAAAATTGTCGTTGAAAATCTGGGAGAAGGTTTAAATGTGATTGAGTTGGCGGACAGTTCGGTGGTGTTGCGTATTGCCGGTGCTCCAAGTCAATTAAACGAATTGAAAAGCGATCAATTAACGGCCTACATCGATCTCAAAGATTTGGACAAGGGAGAACACGAGGTACCGATTCGCATCAGAGGACCGGCCCATATCGAAATCAAAAGATATAATCCTCAAATGACAAAGGTTATTCTTGGTGAAAACTAGAGGCTAAACGGCATTCGATTAACAAAAACAGAGCCCCATGAATCGGAAAAAAGCATGGGGCTTTCTACGTGGGCGAACTGAATTCCTAAAGAAGGGTGATAATCTTGGAAATACGGAAAAGATGGTTTAAGGTTGGCGATAGCAATCGTTGTTTTACAAACTTTTAACCATGGAGTCGGTGACTAGGGTTATAATGAGACTAAAAATAGAAGGATAAATCGAAAATGATAAAAATAAGATCGAAGGGTGGGCGAAAGATTTTAATCGGCGTCTTAGCCCTTTTATTAAGTGCCACCCTATTGGCTTTTGTATGGATCGGCAATCAATTTTACGATGGCGGCACCATCCTCAACAAAGGGGAAGAAACCATCGATAATTCAAAAAAACACTTGAAGCAAATGGGCTTTGATCAGGAAGCTTTCTTAGAAAAATATTCAGGAAAAAGTTTTACAACGGCTTCTTCATTTCACGATCACGATATCAGCGGCACTTGGTTACAGCCGGACCATACAAAAAAACGGCCAACCGTCATTATGGTACACGGTTTGGGGGGTGACCATACCACCGTTTTTCCCATTGCAACTCTTTTTTTAGAAAAAGGCTACAATGTCGTCGCCTACGACCAGAGAAATTCAGGCCACAATACGGCGAGTCGAAATGGTTTCATGCATTTGGAAAGTGACGATCTGGCGGATATTGTCGCCATGGTTCAAAAGGAAAATGCAGAACAACCCGTTGTTTTATGGGGTACTTCCTACGGCGGGGGTACGGTTGCCATCGGACTTGGAAAACACAATTTACGCAATTCGGTTTCAGGCGTCGTCTTAGATTGTCCCCTCAGTTCCATGACTTATATGATCAGACTATTTATTGCAGATATGCATTTGGATGAACGCAGCGAAGCTTTTATGATGGGAATCGGCTCGTGGATGACAAAAATAAGAATGGGCATTGGCTACAATGAGTTGGAAGTCGTGGATTATGTTCAAGAAGCGGAGTTGCCCGTGCTTATTTTCTCCTCAAAGAATGATGACGTTACTCCGCCCTTTATGGCGGAGGACATCTATCAAGCTCTTCCTGAAGGAAAGAAGACTTTGATAACGGTTGAGGACTCCAAACATATTCAAATTTTCGATGACCACCCGGAATTGTATATCAAATCTGTAGAACAATTGCTCAGTGAAATTGAACAATAAAAGTCGTTGAGAAAAGAGCGGTGTGGCGGGTATGCTGCCATGGCAATTTTTGTATACTGGAGACGATCGACGGGATGTTGCAGGGTATCTATCAACTAAAAGGTCCGGCACTCTCAAAGCGCACAACTATATGCGCTTTGAGAGCCGGACCTTTTGTTATGACAACAGCTTTGAATCTAGAAGACTGTTATTGAAAGAACATGGCCACATAGCCCATCGCAAAGATAAATAGAATTAGCCCCGGAAGGACAAAACGCAGGTATGGCTTCGTCCAAGATGGCAGTTTTTGGCCTGCTCCGGTATTGGCTTCTTTTTGAAAGCTCTCAAACCCCCATCCCTTATTGGTGACGGCAAACAGCAAATAGCCCAAGGACCCTAGGGGCAAAATATTGGCAGAGACGATAAAGTCCTCCAAATCCAAAATCGTACTGCCCGGTCCCAGAGGTTGAATGTGGCTCCACACATTAAAACCTAAAATACAAGGAAGAGAGATGATCAATAAAATGGCGCCGTTGATGAGGATACTCTTTCGCCTCGAAAAAGAAAAAATATCCATAGAACAGGAAATGATATTTTCAAAAACAGCAATCACTGTAGATAAGGCGGCAAAACTCATAAACACAAAGAAAAGGCTGCCCCACAAAGACCCCATAGACATCTGGTTAAAAATTTTCGGTATGGTTACAAAAATTAAGGAAGGTCCTTGGTCGGTATCGATACCGAAGGAAGCGGCGGCGGGAAAAATAATCAGCCCGGCCATAAAAGCCACCGTGGTATCCAATAGACCGATATGAATGGATTCACCCAGCAAACTTCTAGACTGGTCAATTCTACTGCCGAAGATCGCCATACAGGAAATACCCAAACTCAAGGTGAAGAAGGCTTGGTTCATCGCTTCAAATACAACCGTTTTCCAACCGATGGCCATAAAATTATCCACATTGGGCACCAGGTAAAACTTGAGACCTTCCACAGCATTGGGAAGGGAGAGGGAGCGCACCATCAAGACGATCATAACAACAAAAAGTAAGGACATGAGCACCGTTGTAATCCGCTCGACGCCTTTTTGAAAACCGATATAACAAACGGTAACGGTGATGGCTAAGGTTGCAAAGGCCCACCACAGCATGGTTACCGGTTGGGATAGCATGGTTCCGAAAATGGCGCCGGTATCGATATTGGCAGCCGCAAATTGACCGGAAGCCATCTTGGCGATGTAGGCCATCATCCAACCACATACGGATATATAAAAAGACAATAGAACATAGCAGCCGACGACGGCCATTTTTCCAATCACAGACCATTTTTGTCCGGGATCTTTTTGTAAGATCTTAAAGGATTGAACAGCAGTGGCTTGGCTGGCGCGTCCGACAGCAAATTCGGCGGTCATAATGGGCATTCCCAAAATAACTAAAAAAACTAAATAAATCAGTACAAATAATGCACCACCGTTTTTACCGACAATAAAAGGAAAGCGCCAAACATTGCCTAAACCGATAGCACACCCTGCCGAAACTAAAATAAATCCTATTCTTGATGAAAAATTTTCGTTTTTCATAAACAACCTCCTAATCTATTCTATTGATTATAATATAAATGAGGAGAAATTTATAGCTAAATAGTGAAGTCTCATATCCTTCTATGGTGCATAAAAAAACTTGAAGGTAGTTGAAAAATTCTCCACATCTTGTTAATTGGAGTCAAGCCAAGCTGTTCTTTGACGAGAATAAAATTGTGATGATTGAGTTTGACAATACCGCTACAAAGCTAGGCTATGAGATTTTAAGCGACTTAAAAGCATAGCATTGATCCGCTTTGTTGAAATCTAAATAAAATTGACAAAAGTATTCCGATCCGTCCCGCATCCGTACATTACGTTTATAGAGTATTGGTTTGACATGGCAGCGCCGGATTTGTTTCTTTAATATTGAGCAATCATGTCGAAGAATTTAAAAACTTTGTTTGCATCTTTTTTGATCTATGGTAAGATAGTGGCGCCTTTAAAAGCAACTGAGAAAGGAAAAGAACGATGGGAAGTATACATTTAATGGTTAATCACCAATTATTTAAACAGATCAAAAAGGATAACCGTAAACATAAAGAAGATATGATCAAAGAATACAGCAAATCGGATTTGTATTTTTTCTCAAAAAGAGTCTTTAAAAACGGCAAATTGTGCTGAGAATGGTCTGAGACTTCGAGGTGCGAAAAAGGCATCTCATATAAAGAAGTCAGATCAAGGAATCGAAAAAACGTTAAAAAGCGATAGAAATAGAAACCCGTGCATCCGTGCACGGGTTTTCTTGATAAATGCTTTAGTCTTAATGAATTTGTAATAATATAGAAGGGTAATTCGCAAATTCTGTCTGATATGATGAGTTTACAATCAAGGGGAGGTACTCAATGAATATACTGGTATGTGACGATGATCGCGACATCGTCTTTGCAATTGAACGTTATTTACATAATGAAGGTTATCGTATCTATAAAGCTTACGATGGTTACCAAGCCTTGGAAATAGTAGAGGAAGAAGATATTCAATTAATCATCATGGATATTATGATGCCCCGGTTAGACGGCATTCAAACCGTTTTTAAAATTCGGGAAACTCGTAATATACCAATTATATTTTTGAGTGCGAAAACCGAAGATCAAGACAAAATAATGGGTTTGACCGTCGGTGCCGACGATTATGTGACTAAACCCTTTAACCCATTGGAGTTGATAGCCAGGGTCAAATCTCAATTAAGGCGGTATACTTCCTTAGGAAGTTACGAAAAAAAAGAAAACTTTTATAAAACCGGAGAATTGACCTTGGACGATGGGAAAAAGGAAGTGCGCGTCGATGGCGAAGTGGTCAAATTGACACCGATTGAATATAAAATTCTTCTCTTTTTAATGAAACAACTCGGTCACGTTTTTTCGATTGAACAAATTTATGAAAATGTTTGGGATGAACCTTATTTCGGGTCAGACAACACGGTATCCGTGCATATCCGTCGCATTCGAGAAAAGATAGAAATCAATCCTAAAGAACCCAAGTATTTAAAGGTGGTGTGGGGAATTGGATACAAAGTTGAAAAAATTACTTAGACAAACGACAACAAAAACGGTACTCATCTTGGTGGTGCTGATGGCAGCAGGCGTTTTTGCCTGGCTGTTTACGCTGATTGTTGGGGACGGTTATCTTCATCAAGTCGCCAACCGCATCGAAGATGCGGCCAATGGTCGCAGTTATAAAGATAGTCATGACTTCTCTGACATGGTCACTGAGGATTATAACAACCTATTAGGGCTTTTGACTTTAGAAAATCAGAAAGAAGATTTAACAACAGACGAAAAAGAACGACTGGAAGAGAAGATGGAAGCCTACACGGTGGATCTGTACGATACTTATCGATCTGAGCGGAATCTAGATGACAACGAATCCTCCGGCTTAGCATCTGAGAAGATGACAGAAGACGAATATGATATCCCCTTTAACTTAAGATCGGAAGAAATTCTGAAAGATAAAAAGTTTATGGAGGTTCATGGCAAGACTTTAGAGGAAAAACGAAAAATACTGACAGAAGATTTCCTTGAGGAAAGGGCTTACAGCATCGATCAATATAAAAAAATGTTGTACGACAGCGTAGAGAACAATGGTTTGGCTTACCATGGACAAATTGGAGACATGGTCCTGAACTCTGCGGGGGATTTAAAACCAGAAGCCATGCTCGCTGATAAAGATCTGCACGCGGTACAAATAAAGGGCAACCAATCGGCAGGGAACGATGATGCCATGATGCGCATTTTAGAATCGTACATGGGTTATCCTTACTCCAGATATTTGAATGAGAAAGCCATTGCCCTGACCATGGGTTACTCATCTTCAGTATTAGAAGAAAAAGCTCTCAATTACGAGGCCGTCAACAATGAAATGCAAGCTTATATCGTCATCATGCTGAGTTGTTTGGCGCTTTCCTTGTTGGCAACCATTGCCTTGATGGTGGGAATCGGACGAAACCCTGCCAACGAAGCGGCTCATTTACAACCGGTCGATAAAATCCCCTTAGAAGTAACGGGCATTCTGCTTTTAGCCGTCTCTTCCTTCGCCGTGTTCACCGGCTCCAGTATTAGATTTTGGATCGGTCGCATCTGGTTTGTAGCATGGGTTCTTGCTTTGACGGCCATGCTCCTGCACACGGTATTAAAGATAACCCGATTAATCAAGGCAGAAGCGCTTGTCGACAATTTATGGACATTGCGTCTTTTGAGGTGGTGTTTTAGATTATGCCGCTCCTTCCTTCGGTTTATTCGAGAGCTGGTGCTCGTTAAAAGCAAGTTGGCTACTATGTTTATTATCGGTATCGTCGGTATTTACCTGGTGGGTATGACACAATTTCGTCCCTTTGCCTTATTGTTGATACCGATTATTGCGATCGGTGCCAGAGAACTGGCCACTTTGGACCAAGTTGTAGAAGGTGTCGCCGTGATGAAAAAAAGCGACGAAGCTTACACGATTCCCGTTATGGGAGAAGGGCGCATCTCCAAAATGGCTGAGGATATCAACAGCCTTCACCGCGATCAACTGGAGATGGTTCGGGAAGCCGTCGATAAAGAACTCAAGAGCGAACGGCTCAAAACAGAGCTCATTACCAATGTTTCCCACGATTTAAGGACGCCTTTAACTTCCATCATCACTTACATCGATTTGATGAAAAATGAAGATTTAACGGAGGACGAACGGAAAGACTATTTGAATGTACTGGAAAACAAAGCACAGCGACTGAAAAAACTTACCGATGATTTGTTTGATGCCGCAAAAGCTTCCAGTCAAAATATAGATGTGGACTTAAAAGACTTGGACTTAGTTGCATTAGTAAAACAAGGTTTGGGCGAGTTTGAAGAAAAACTTCAAAATAAAAACATTGAAATCTGTTTGGAAACCAAAACGGCCCCGGTTATGGTGCGAGCAGATGGAAACCACCTCTGGCGGGTTTTAGAAAACCTGTTGGGCAATGTGTCAAAATACGCTTTGCCGGGATCCCGCGTGTATATCGACGTCCTCAAAGACGAGCAAACAGGCAGTATCGTCATTAAAAACATATCGGAAGAGCCTCTGAATATCGATGCGGATACCTTAATGGAGCGCTTTATGAGAGGAGATGTTTCCCGTTATACCGAAGGCTCCGGTTTGGGCTTGGCCATTGCAAAAGATTTGATGCATTTGCAAAGAGGCGATTTAAACCTATTTGTAGATGGCGATTTCTTTAAAGCGACTTGTACATTGGCTCTGAGTAAAGAGACGATTGACCAAACCACCGTTGAAGAGCAAAGTGTTCAGGAAAGCCAAGAGTAAAACAAGTAATGCGAATACCATTGAGTGGGTTTAGAAAAAACAAACCGATCGAAAATCGATCGGTTTGTTTTTTTAATATTGTAACTAATCCATCAGCTTTTCTTCAAAATAAGTGTTCAACATATAAGTCGAGGTGAAGGCTGGATCGGTTGCCAGTTCAATATGTGTGGTAATGGTCGGTATGGCATCACAAATATCCGCTTCGGTTTTGGATACGAGGTACATTTGTGCACCTAAGCCGGCGCCGTTTCCGATAGAACGCACCGGTACCCCTTCAACCTTGGGAATCAGGCCGATATACTGGGCGTTATCCACATCGATGTAGTTGCCGAAGGCTCCTGCCAAAGTAATTTCTTCTAATTCTGTTGAGGCAATACCAAAACTCTCTACCAAGAGCTTACAGCCTGTATAAATCGCCGATTTAGCCAATTGAACGGAACGAATATCTTTTTGCGATATCAAGATTTCGCGCTTGCTTGAAGATTCTTCCTCCGTTACCAAAGCAAAGGCTTTGATACCGTCTTCGATGACACGCATTCTATCCTTTAGTGGATGGGCATCCAGAGCGTCGCCTTTAATGAAGTTGCCTCGCTTGGCAATGATACCTTCTCTGAACAAGACGGCGACTGCGTCCACAATACCCGATCCGCAGATGCCGACGGGTGCAACATCACCGATGACTTGAACTTTAATTTGGTTGTCTTCGCAGGTAACTTTTTCGATTGCGCCTGTGGTACCGCGCATACCCATGGTCAAGCCGGCTCCTTCTAAGGCCGGGCCACAAGCGGTAGAGGATACGAAAAAGCGTTTGTAGTTACCGACGGCAATTTCGCCGTTGGTCCCCAAGTCGATCATCAAACGGTTTTTGCCGTCTCTTGGTAAATTCATTAAAACGGCGGTGGTATCGGCTCCGACAAAACTTCCCAGTAGTGGCAAAAATGTATGTCGCCCCATGGGGTTAATTTCAATTTCCAATTCTTCTGCCGAAACGACAACCGTATCCGGAGAAAAGCTGGTGAAGGGCGAGATACCCAAGTGTTTTGGGTTGATCTTCATGAAAAGATATTGCATAGTGGAGTTACCGCAATACACGTTGTCATAAATATGTTCGCGGGCGATACCGACTCGTTTACACAGAGCATCGATAATTTTGTTGATCGTCTCCATCAAGGCAAGGTGTAGACGCTCCAATTTCTCTTCGCTGGAACCGGCGGCATCGATCCGCGAGATGACGTCGGCACCGTAGGAAATCTGCTCGTTGAGTTGAGAAGCTTTGTCCAACATGACACCGGTTTTTAAATCAAAGAGGAAACCGACAACGGTGGTTGTTCCGATATCAAAGGCAACTCCGTAAAGCGGTATCTCTTCATTGGAGGGTACAAAATCCGCAATTTGGTTTTCGTACATCACAACGTTGAGGTATTTAAAACTTTCTAAATGGTAAACCTCAGACAATTTCTTTAAACTTGTATAGCTAGGTTTATCGATCGGTTGGTCGATCAAGGTGCGTATACGGTTTAAATCGTAACCACACAAAGGGGTAACCAAGTCTTCATATAAAAGAGGATAGACTTTTGTCTTAGGTTCATGGCCGACACCCTCTAAAAGGGTTTCCAATATTTGAGAGTCGGATTTCTCCGGACTAACGAATATTTTCATACCGTCGGAAATATCCGTTACGCAACCTAAAACTTCTTTAGCCACACCGTCTTCTTCAATATTTACAACACATTTTTTGCATTTTCCCTTACCTCCACAAACGAGGTTTAAAGGGTAGCCGGCCGCATCGCAGGCTTCAGAAACCTTAGTACCTTCGGGTAGATCTAAGCCGATATCGACCAATGGAAACAATACATGCATAAAAGCTCCTTTCATCCACAAACAGTAAAAAACTATATATTCACTATTCTTTATTATAATCCGAGACCGATAAAAAGACAAGAATTTAAAACCGGCAACTCTTTACAATATTTTAGTAAATTTCATATAAAAACTGTATACGATTAAGTTCCGGATGATACAAATAAAACTATAAAAATCTGTCTTTTAAATATTGTATTAAAGATTCCTTTATAAAATGAGCGCACATGGTGCGATGTATAATGATAATCTTTACTTATTTAAAAATGCGTTGACACTTCGTTAAAAAGGTGATAACCTTTACTTATAATAATGTATATACAAGTGTGCAAAATGTTGATTGTAAATTGTATTCAGGAGGTAAGCAATGATAATAATTGGTGAAAAGTTGAATGGTGCCATTCCGGTAGTTCAAAAAGCGATTCAGGAAAAAGATGAGAATTTTATCCGTGAAAGAGCTATTGCACAAGCGGAAGCCGGAGCAACTTATATCGATGTGTGTGCGGGAACAGCTCCCGAAATTGAGTTGGAAACTTTAAAATGGATGATGGATATCGTACAAGAAGCGGTAGAAACACCCTTATGTATCGACAGTCCAGACCCAGAAATATTAAAAGCGGTTTTCTCGCATTGTAATAAACCCGGTTTGTTAAACTCTGTTTCCGGCGAAGGTAACAAACAAGAGATTTTGTTCCCCTTGTTTAAAGATGCCGATCCCGCATGGGAATGTGTCATCATGACTTGCGATGACAGTGGTATTCCTAATACAGTGGAAAAAAAGGTCGAATTGACGCAACAAATGGTTGAAAAAGGAAAAGAATACGGCTTAACACCGGATAGAATTCACATTGACCCATGTGTCATGGCTCTGTCTACAGACAACACCTCATTTTTACACTTTAGAGACGAAATTGCAGCTATTCGTGCAATTTATCCGGATATCCACATTACATCCGGTTTAAGTAATATCTCTTTTGGTTTGCCGGCACGTGCTTTGATGAACCAAAATTTCATGACATTATCCATGTATGTCGGTATGGACTCGGCAGTAATGGATCCCTTAAACAGAGATATGATGGGTGCTATCTATGCAACGGAAGCGTTAATGGGTAAAGACCGCTTGTGTCGTAAATACAGCAAAGCTTTCCGCGCAGGAAAAATTGGCCCGATTAAGAAATAATTAATTTTCATTACATTCACAACAAATTACAAGTTAGTTTAAATATTGAAGACGAGTATTATTATATCACTCGTCTTCTTTCTCAAAAATGGTTCATTATTTGTCTCAAATGAAAACGTTACGTGTTTTTCAAGTAAGACAAATCATTATATACTATGTTATAATATCAATTAAATAATTTATAATTAAATTATATAACAACCCAAATGCAATTGCTTGTTGTAAACAATTGCAAATTCATTATATTTTAAAACCTGGAGGTAGAATATGGCTTTTAAATCAGATATTGAAATTGCTCAAGAAGCGAAACCGCAAGATATTCGAGAAATAGCTGCGAAACTGGACCTAAAAGAAGAAGATTTGGATTTATACGGAAAGTATAAAGCAAAAGTAGATTACAATCTACTCAACGTTCCCACCGATAAAAAACCGAAATTGATTTTGACCACAGCAATCAACCCCACACCGGCAGGTGAAGGTAAAACCACTACCACCATCGGTGTAGCAGATGCTTTGATGAAGCTGGGCAAAAACTCTTTAGTGGCATTAAGAGAACCCTCCTTAGGACCGGTATTCGGTGTTAAAGGTGGCGCAGCCGGCGGCGGTTATGCTCAAGTTGTACCAATGGAAGACATCAACCTACACTTTACAGGCGACTTCCATGCAATCGGCGCAGCAAACAACCTGTTGGCAGCGATGATTGACAACCACATCTACCAAGGTAATGATCTTAGAATCGATCCCAAAAGAATTACATGGAGACGTTGCGTCGACATGAACGACCGTCAACTGAGAAATGTAGTAGACGGATTGGGCAAAAAGACCGATGGTGTTGTACGTGAAGATGGATTCGACATCACAGTTGCTTCCGAAATTATGGCAGCATTCTGCTTAGCATCCGATATTACAGACTTAAAAGACCGTATGGGACGTATCGTAGCAGCTTACACCTATGATGACGAACCGGTAACAGCAGGCGATTTGAAAGCCAACGGTGCCATGGCAGCATTATTAAAAGATGCTTTGAAACCGAACTTAGTTCAAACATTAGAAGGAACGCCGTCCTTTATCCACGGTGGACCTTTTGCAAACATTGCCCACGGTTGTAACTCTGTGATCGCAACCAAAATGGCTATGCACTTTGCAGAAGACTTTGTAGTGACCGAAGGTGGTTTCGGTGCAGACTTGGGTGCAGAAAAATTCATCGATATCAAGTGCCGTATGTCAGGTTTAGTGCCGGATGCAGTCATCATTGTTGCGACCATTAAAGCACTTAAATACAACGGTGGTGTACCGAAGGATCAAGTTACAGAAGAAAACTTAGAAGCTTTGGAAAAAGGTTTACCGAACCTACTCAAACACGTTGAAAACGTCACAAAAGTATTCGGTTTACCCGCAGTCGTTGCTGTGAACCGTTTCCACACCGATACCGATGCAGAATTAAAACTTGTAGAAGACAAATGTAATGAATTAGGCGTCAACATGGCAATCTCCGAAGTTTGGGGCAAAGGCGGCGAAGGTGGAGTCGACTTAGCTAAAGAAGTCATTCGTCTATGTGAAGAAGGCGAAAAAGATTTCCGCTTTGCTTATGATGACGATATGAGCCTCAAAGAAAAAGTAGAAGCCATTGCAACCAAAGTTTACGGTGCAGACGGGGCTGACTTTACTGCGGAAGCAGAAGCAGAACTGGCACGTTTGGAAAAACTAGGCTTTGGTAAATTGCCGGTATGTATGGCAAAAACCCAATACTCCTTAACCGATGATCCTACACAATTAGGTAGACCGACAGGCTTCAGAATTACGGTACGTAATGCTGTTATCTCTGCCGGTGCAGGTTTTGTCGTGTGCTTAACCGGTGCCATCATGAAGATGCCTGGTCTACCGAAAGTACCGTCAGCTGAAAAGATCAGTGTAGACGAAACCGGCGTTATTTCCGGATTATTCTAAACAATCTGTAACTAGTTTGAAAGAGGTGTCCATTGAAAATATCTGAAAAAAAATGCACCGATTTTGTTGCTCAACTGCATTCTAACGAGCCGGTCCCCGGTGGTGGCGGTGCGGCCGCTTTAGTGGGTGCTATTGGCACGGCGCTGGGCGGTATGGTTGCCAGCTTAACCACGGGAAAAAAGAAATACGCGGAATTCGAAGAAGACATTCAACGTATTTTAGGTGAAACGGAAAGATTAGAAAAGAAATTATTGGATCAGATCGATCAAGATGCCATCAACTTTGCGCCCTTGGCTAAAGCCTATGGCTTGCCGACAGGAACGGAAGAAGAAAAGGCACACAAAGCCAAGACATTGGAAGAATGCACGAAGGTCGCTTGTCAAGCGCCCATCGAAATTGTCCGTCTTTGCTACGATGCGATCTTAATCCACGAAGAATTGGTCGATAAGGGTTCTGCTCTTGCAATATCCGATGTAGCTTGTGGCGTTCAATGCTTGAAAGCGGCGTTGTATTGCGGTTGGGTCAACGTACTCATCAATATCAGCACCTTAAAAGATCAAGAATTTGTAAAAAAAGTTGAAGACGAACTTAAACCGATGATTGCCAAAGGTGCAGCGCTTTGCGATGAAATCTTTGAAAAAGTAGAAAATCAACTATCGGCTTAGAACACAGCGGAGGGGCTTCGGCTCCTCCGGATTTATAAATACGGAGGATATTTGTGGGAGAATTAATTAAAGGCGCTCCGGTTGCAGAAGCAATCAGAGAAGAAATTAAAGCAGATGTAGAAATGTTAAGAGCCAAGGGCATTGCACCTAAATTGGCTTTTATTCGCGTTGGTGCGCAAGGTCCGGACTTAGCTTACGAAAGAGGCGCTACCAAAACCATGGGTATGTGCGAAATCGATACAGAAGTAGTGGAACTACCGGAAGATATCACCGAAGAAGCTTACATCGAAAAATTAAAAGAAATAAACGCTCGGGAAGACATTCACGGTATTTTGACCTTCCGTCCTTTACCGAAACACATCAGAGAAAGTGTTGTTAAACACGTCATCGATCCTGCCAAAGACGTGGATTGCTTCAATCCCATCAACATGGCGACGGTCGTAGAAGGCGACGACAACGGCTTTTTCCCCTGTACACCGGCAGCTGTTATCGAAATTTTAGATCACTATAAAGTAGATTTGGAAGGTAAAAATGTAACGGTTATCGGTCACTCCAACGTAGTGGGTAAACCGGTATCCTTATTGCTGTTGAACAGAAACGCAACAGTTACCACTTGCCATATCTTTACGAAAGATACAGCATCCATGACCAAGGGTGCAGACATTGTCGTATCCGCAGCTGGCGTTCCTGCGCTGGTTAAACCGGAACAAGTTGACGACGGTGTAGTCGTGATCGATGTCGGCATTAACTTTGTAGACGGTAAAATGTGCGGTGACGTCGATCCTGCAGTAGCGGATAAAGCCGGCATGATGACTCCGGTACCCGGAGGTGTCGGTGCAGTCACCAACACCGTTTTGGCAAAACATGTTGTCATTGCATGTAAAAGACAAAACAATTTATAAAAACTAAAAGACTGGTTTAGGCACGGAGGCGTGCATAATCCGGTCTTTGCGATTATTCAATCAAAAACGTCGAGGTTCAACCAACTGAGGGGAAGAACCTCGACGATGATTCAAGAAGAAGGAGTATAAAAAATGATTGTTTCCCAAAAGAAACCCTTTGAAGAAGTATTAGGTTACTTAGATGATGTTGAAACCGTCGTTTTAACCGGCTGTGCAGACTGCGCTTCGCTTTGCAAAACCGGTGGAGAAGACGAAATTGCGGAATTAACCGCTGCTTTAGAAGCGGAAGGAAAAAAAGTCCTAGCATCTAAAGTATTGACCACTTCTTGCAGTTTACTTTTAAATCGAAAAGAACTGAAGGAAATTAAAGACGAAATTAAAGCAGCCGATGCGGTGATCAGTATGGCTTGTGGAGATGGTGTGCAAACCGTTGCAAAAAACGTTAAAAAAGCAACCTATCCTTCCAACGACACCATGTTTGTCGGTGAAACCGTTCGTCAAGGTGTTTTTCAAGAAATGTGTAAAACCTGTGGCGAATGCGTTTTAGGCAGAACCGCTGCCATTTGCCCCATTACACGTTGCGGTAAATCCTTATTAAACGGTGCCTGCGGTGGATCGAAGGACGGAAAATGTGAGGTTATTCCGGAAAACGAATGTGCTTGGATTGAAATCTACGAAAAACTAAAAGAAGTAGGTAAAGAAGCTGAATTAGAAGCTGTTCAACCCTTGCGTGACTACAAAGACAGAACCTATCCGCAAACCATCGATTTGAGAAAACAGGCAAAAAAAGGAGCTTAAGGTATGAAAAGTAAATTACAACAATCGCTAGAAGCCGGTAAATTTACCATTACTTCTGAAATGGCCCCCCCAAAGGGAACCGATTTCAGTCATATTTTAAGCATTGCTGAAGATATTAAAGATCGCGTCGTGGCGGCAAACGTAACCGACTTCCAATCGGCTGCTGTGAAAGCATCCTCTTTAAGTATGTGTATCGAATTGGAAAGAATCGGATTGGAATCCGTTCTTCAAATGACCGGTCGTGACCGAAACAGAATCGCCATTCAAGGTGAATTGTTATCAGCGGCTCACTTCGGCGTTAAAAACCTTTTGGCTTTAACCGGAGACCACCCCGTTGTCGGTGACAACCCTCAAGCAAAGCCTGTATTTGAATTTGACTCCGTTTCTATACTTCAAGCAGCTGTTATTTTAAACGGCGGCAAAGACTTGGCGGGCAATCCCTTAGAAGGCACCCCCAATTTCTTCTTAGGTGCTTCCGTTACACCGGTCTTCGATCCCATCGAAGTACAAATTATGAAAATGCGCAGTAAAATTGCAGCAGGTGCTAAATTCTTCCAAACCCAGGGCGTATACGACGTCGAAACGATGAGAGAATTGAAAAAGCAAACGGAAGGAATGGATTGCTACATCTTAGCAGGAATTATTCCATTAAAATCTCCCGGAATGGCACGTTATATGAACAATAACGTACCGGGTATTCGTGTACCGGAAGAAGCAATCGAACGTTTATCCAAAGCGGAAAACAAAGAAGAAGAAGGCATTCGCATTTCCGGCGAATACATTGCACAACTGAAAGACGAAGGCTTGTGTGACGGTGTTCACATTATGGCTATCGGTGCAGAAGAAAACGTACCGAAAATATTGGATGTAGCCGGGCTATAAGCCAAGGCTGCATACTGTAGCAAGCACGCTAGGGGCGCGCTACATCATCATATTGTGGGTAGCGCGTTCTAAACGGCTGATGCACAAGTGTGTTTGCAATCGTCAAGCGGGTCAGTAAAGGAGATTAAATGAAAATAGTTGTAATAGGCGGTGGACCGGGTGGCTACGAAGCGGGAATTTTGGCAGCTAAACTCGGTGCGGAAGTAACCGTCGTCGAAAAAGACGAATTGGGTGGCACTTGCTTAAACCGCGGTTGCATCCCGACCAAAGCGTTCTTAGCAACCTCGGATACCTTAGAAGCCATTCAATCGGCAAAAGAATTCGGAATCGATTTGTCCGGCGACATTACCATCGATTACCCGGCGGTTGTTGCAAGAAAAAACAATATCCGCGACACCCTGATCAAGGGCATTCATGGACTATTTAAAATGTACAAAGTCGCTTTGGCCAACGGTACCGGTAAAATTATCGATAAAAACACTGTAGAAGTGACCAAAGAAGATGGTAGCGTCGAAACCCTCAAGGCGGACAAAATCATCTTAGCCACCGGGTCCGTACCCGTAGCACCGGCTATGTTTAAATACGACGGTAAAAAGGTCATTACTTCCGACGAAGTATTGGATTTGGAAACTGTTCCGAAATCCATGATTATCGTCGGTGGTGGTGTTATTGGATGCGAAATCGGTCAATTTATGGGCAGAATGGGCTCCAAAATAACCATTGTCGAGGCCCTCAGTCAAATCCTTCCCAACGAAGACGAAGATGTGTCCAAGCAATTGGCAAGACAATTGAGAAGAGACAAAATTAAAGTCGTGGCGGGAGTAGGTGTTTCTGAAGTTACCGTTAGCGACAAAGGTGTTAAGGCAGATTTAGCCAACGGAAAATCCGTAGAAGCGGAAGTCATGTTGGTATCCATCGGAAGAAAGAGCTTCATCGACAACTTGGGCGCACAGGAAGCCGGCGTAGAGGTTGACGACAGAGGTCGTATCGTTGTCAACGATAAGATGGAAACTTCATTGGAAGGCGTTTATGCCATCGGCGATATCGTCGCAACGGCACAATTGGCCCACGTGGCCTCCAAAGAGGGATTCGTTGCAGTCGAAAATGCTTTAGGTGGAGACAAGCGTCTGTCCTATAAAGCCGTTCCCGGTTGCGTTTACACCGATCCCGAAGTGGCCAGCGTCGGTTTGACCGAAGCGGATTGTAAGAAAAAAGGTATATCCTACAAAAAAGGCGAATTTGACTTCAGAGGATTGGGTAAAGCCAAAGCCATCAACAAACTCAACGGGTTCGCTAAAGTCATCGTTGACGATCAAGATGTCATCATCGGGGCGGCAGTTGTCGGTCCCCATGCAACGGACCTCTTGGCAGAATTAACATTGGCGGTTCAACTTGGTCTTACCGCAGAGCAAGTGGGCGATGTTATCCACCCACACCCGTCCTTATCTGAATGTTTAATGGAAGCATTGCACGATGTTCACGGACGCTCAGTTCACAAGTAATTCTTGAAAAACCGTATCAATCATGCTATATTGATTATAGAGATCACACAAGGAGTTAAATGATGAATATACCACAAAATTTAGTTTACGACACAGAGCAACACCTATGGTTTGCCATTGAAGACAACGTCGCAACCATCGGTATTACCGATTTTGCACAAGACAGTTTAGGGGATATTTTATTTGTAGAGCTGCCGGATGAAGATGACGAATTCGATAGAGGCGATGAGTTCTCTGTAGTAGAATCCGCTAAAAAAGCACAATCCCTCGAAGCACCCTTCGCATTTAAAGTATTGGAATCCAACGAAGACTTGGACGACGATCCGGAAGCCATCAATGAAGATGCCTATGCGAACTGGATCATCAAAGTTCAAATTACAGACGATGACGGTGTGGATGAATTGGTTTCTGCAGACGCTTATCAAGAGGCTATTGCTGAGTAATGAAAAAAAATATCGATTGCCATGTCCACTGTGCTTTAGGTGGCGGGAATCGACTTTCTAAAAATGATTTAATTCAAGACACGCCTGACAGACGACGGTATCTTACCGCCCTTGTCGGGCGTTATTATTCTCTCGGTGTCACCCGCATACGAGACGGTGGCGACCGATACGCTTTGAGCAAAGCCATAGCGCCCATTGCCCGGGATCAGGGTATGCAGTGGCTGACGCCCCATATCGCCTTGTACAAAGAAGGGTGTTACGGAAAATTTTTGGGGCGGGCCGTGGCCAATGCGCGAGACGGTTTTAAGCGCATTCGCGAATTAAAAAAAGAGGGAGTCGATTTTATTAAATTGGTTCATTCCGGGATGATGTCCTTGGAAGAATATGGCGCCACCACTTCCATGGGCTTTGCGCCACAGGAATTGGCGGATTTAATTGCCTGTGCACAAGACAACGGTCTGCATACCATGGTTCATGTCAATTTACCCAAGGGTATCATCGAAGCGGCAAGGGCGGGAGTGACCAGTATCGAACACGGTTATGGTATCGATGAAGAGGCGATGTGGGCTATTGCGGAAAACCAATCCACTTGGGTACCGACATTGGCACCCTTTGCCAATATGTGTCAAGTCGATGACAAGCATCCCTTGGCAATGCACAGACCCTTTGCACAAAAGTACTATGAAAACCATCGCAAAGCGGTTGCCAAAGCCTACGAAATAGGTGTCAAAATTGCTGTGGGATCCGATACCGGAGCCACACAAGTTGAACATGGTACCGGAAGCTTGGACGAGTGGCAATACGTCATAGATTGCGGGTTACCGGAAGAAACCGCTTATCGCCATTCTTCAGACTTAATGGACCGCTTTCAAGGTAGTCCATAAAAAGCCATGGCTGAAGGCTATATAGTTTAGAAAAACCCGAATGTAGGCTTATACGTTTGAATCTCATACCTATCGTAGTGTATCAGTTACTGACATTGAGGTGACACATTCTCAAATACTTTGGTATTGTGGTGTGTGGCCTTGATGTCTTTTTTGATTTGGCTGGAATCGCATTGCATGCAAGACTTTACAATTTATTTGCATATCCCATAACCCATCTCAAGCCATTTGCTTCCCCAATTCAAGCAGCGCAGAATGGGTATCCAAACAGAAACCCGATGCCATTTAAGAGATTAGACTTCGACGGGATTGTATTTTTCGATTGAATGGTGAAAGAAACAAGAATACACAGGAAATGCGCAACACTTATCATGACCGGGGGGCAAGATTGTGCTATAATTTAAGTGTATTACGATGAGGAGAAAAACTATGGCTTTAGGAATCATAGGAATGAATGTTCTGGGTACCAGCATCGCAGCGGTTGCAGCTCAAAAAGGTGTCGAGGTACTGTGTACAGATCTGGATGAAGAGATTGTCAAAGGCATAGAGGAGGGCGAACTTGCGGGTTATGAGAGAGGCTTACGGGAACTTTTTAACGTTCATGTGAAGAAAGGCCTGATCACCGTCACTTCCAACTATCAAAGAAGCATCGAAAGGGCTTCTCTTCTCATTTTAACTTATGAGACCATAGAGAGAGACCAGATGCTACCGGATTTAAGGCTGGTGGAGAAGGGGATTCGCAACATCGGGCGTTTCTTAAAAAAAGATGCGGTTATCATCTTAACAGGCATCTTACCACCGGGCACGGCGGAGAAAATGGAAACACTCCTCAACAATTGTCTTGAAGAAAGAGAATCGAAGGTTAAGGCCTATGTGGTCTGTGCACCTCAACATCCCCCTTACGGGAGAATACTCGATGTGCTCATGTCAACCCATCACTACACCATCGGTAGCGATGAGCCTGTGGCGATGCAAAGACTGATGACAGAATTTGCAAAAAACGGTGTCAACCCGTCTCGAGTACGGTTCGAGAATAGAAAAGAAACGGAACTGAGCGCTTTTCTGAAAATAGCTTTGGATAAAACAATGCAGGGATGTTTATATGAAATGATTCGTCTATCAGAAAGCTTCGGTTGCGATACCAGCAAAGTGATGCGGGCTTTAGAAGAAAAATGGCAAAAGCCCAACTTCTCATACCCAGGATTTTTAACAGGTACACCGGCAGAAAACAAATTGAGGGAACTAACCAACTTTGCCCATGACAAGGGCCTGTCCTTGCCTATTGTTGAAGGCGCAACTCAAGAAAACAGAGCCCATGCTCAATGGATGGCATCGGCCATCAAAGACCTCTTAACATCAGAAGAGAATCATTTGCTCGTACTGGGCTTGACACCCTACGGCGGCACCGATCAACTGCGAGACAACCCCAGTTTGGAGGTTATCGATGCATTGGCAGACGAGAACACATTTTTGGACATCTTCTGTAAGGCAGAACGCAATCAAATGAAATGGCGCTTATTTAAAAAAAGAGACGTGACCCGATGCATAGACGATAGCAAGGATTTTAAGAAAGCCTACGATGCTTTGATTGTACTGGGATCTGTGGAGGGGATCAATATGGAAATCGTAAAAAAACTGACAGAAAACAATCCCACCATGCCGGTCATTGACCCTTATAAATTGTTTATTGCAAAGAAAGATACATTCAAAGACCGTTATCATCCCTTGTGGAACTAAAAAGGAGGATCTCATCATTTATGAAGATTAAAAAAGCAATCATACCGGCGGCGGGATTGGGCACTAGGTTTTTGCCCTTTACAAAATCTTCGCCAAAGGAAATGCTTCCCATTGTAGATAAACCGACCATTCAATACATCGTGGAGGAAATTGTCGCATCGGGAATAGAAGAAATTCTCATCATCACCGGACGCAACAAAGAGAGTATTGCCAATTTTTTTGACCACAATCCCGAATTGGAATACCGACTGGCGGAAACAGATAAAAAAGAAGAACTGACTATGATAGAGGCCATCAACAATATGGCCAAAGTCTATACGGTCAGGCAAAAAGAAGCCTTGGGTCTTGGGCATGCCGTATTGTGCGGCAGGGAATTTGTAGGGGAAGAACCTTTTGCCGTCGTCTTAGGGGACGATGTGGTTTACAACCCGCAAGATCCGGCATTGGCCCAGCTGATCAAGGTGTACGAAGAAACGGGTACCTCGGTAGTCGGCGTACAGCCCGTGCCGAAGAGTGAAGTGGATAAATATGGCATTGTTGCCGGTCAACAACTGTCGGAGACGATAATGGATGTCGTCGACATGGTAGAAAAACCACGGATCGAAGAGGCACCTTCAAATTTTGCGATTTTAGGACGGTATATTTTAACCCCCGCCATCTTTGATATTTTAGAAAAAACAGAAAATGGTGCCGGTGGCGAGATACAGTTAACCGACGGTTTAAAAACATTGCTGAGTCATGAAAAAGTCATGGCCTATGCGTTTCAAGGTAGACGTTACGATGTTGGAGATAAGCAAGGCTACTTGGAAGCGACAGTAGAGTTTGCTTTGAGAAACCCTGAACTCAAAGAGGAATTCGGGAAATACTTGAAAGAACTGGCAACCGGATTTTGAAAGGAGAAGACCGTGAACTATCAAGAAAGTTATGAACTATGGAAAAATTTTTCAGATTTAGACAAAAACCTAAAAGCACAACTGAACGAGATGACTGATCCGGCAGAAATAGAAGATGCTTTTTATGAAGACCTTCAATTTGGTACCGGCGGCATGCGTGGCAGAATAGGTGTGGGAACCAACCGGATGAACCGCTACATGGTTGCCAAGGCAACCAAGGGTCTTGGACAATTTTTAATCGGTTTAAATGAAGCCAATCAAGAAAAAGGGGTGGTCATCAGCCACGATCCCAGAAACATGTCTCCGGAATTTGCAACCTTTGCTGCTCGCGTATTGGCAGCCATGGGCATGAAGGTCTATTTATTTGAAGATTTAAGACCAACACCGGAACTCTCCTTTGCCGTGCGCTATTTAAAAGCAGCAGGCGGTATCATGATCACAGCATCCCACAATCCCAAAGAGTACAATGGCTACAAAGTCTATGGCTCCGATGGCGGTCAAATGGTGGACACCTTAGCGGAAGGTTTGGTTAAAGAGATTGCATCTATCCAAGATTATCTAAATATCCCCATGGCGGATTACGACGAATCCGTGGATAAAGGCCTCATCACCATCATCGGTGAAGAAATAGATGCTCCTTTTACCGAAGCGGTCAAAGAGATTGTCAAGCCCAACCCGGGGGTGGATTTAAAAGTCATCTATACCCCGATTCACGGTACCGGCAACATACCGGTTCGACGGGTTTTAAAAGAATTGGGCTACGCCTGTACCGTTGTACCGGAACAGGAGAAACCCGACGGCAACTTTCCCACAGTGGCCTATCCCAACCCGGAAGAAAAGGCAGTCTTTAACATCGCTATGAAAATGGCGGAAGAGCAGGATACAGATATCATCATCGGTACGGATCCCGATTGCGACAGAGTCGGTGTGGTTTACAAAGACGATCGCGGAGACTTTCAAACTCTGACCGGTAACCAAATCGGAGCGCTGTTGGTCAATTATTATTTAAAAACCAGAACGGAGCTGCCGGATAACAAAGTCGTGATTAAAACCATCGTCACCTCTGAACTGGGTGGTGTGGTGGCAAAAGCTAATGGAGCCGAGGTGATTGACGTCTTAACCGGATTTAAATACATAGGCGAATGGATGAACAAATTTGAGGAGACCGGCGAAAAAACCTTTGCTTTCGGCTATGAAGAAAGCTACGGTTACTTGGCAGGAAACTACGCCAGAGATAAAGATGCCGTATTGGCCTCCGCTTTAATTTGTGAAATGACCGCTTACTACAAACAAAAGGGCTTAACCTTGTACGATGCGCTCTTGGAACTGTATGAAGAACACGGTTACTTTATTGAAGGTATTCAATCCTTTACCATGGAAGGCATCGAAGGCAGACGTCGAATCGAAAAGATCATGGACAGTTTCAGATCTGTTTACTTTAAAGAATTTGCCGATGCCAAGTTGGTGACCTTCAAGGACTACAAGATATCGGAAAGCACGGACATGGAATCCGGAGAAAAATCCAAAATTGATTTACCTTCTTCCAATGTTCTGAAATTTATCTTCAACGAAAATTCCTGGTACGCCTTGCGCCCATCAGGGACAGAGCCGAAGCTTAAAATTTATTATTCCGTAACCGGTCGCTCAAAAGACAAAGCCCAAGAAAAGATGGAAACTTTGAAAGCAGAAGTTAACAAACTCATGGATGCTATTTGAGTGTAAACTAAAATAGACATACAACCGCTCCGGTCTATTATGAATCTTATTTTCAGAAAATACCGGAGCGATTTATCTTACAAAGCCTCTCCGCATATGTGTGAAGTTATAGCGAAAAGGCTGTCGGACATGCCGCCCTTAGTATCAAGCGCTAAAAGAATATGATTTTCTGTTAATAGAAGCGATGCGGCTAAGAGACAGATAGCGTATTCAGCAGTTGGCAATACCATTCGACTGTCGTAGATCGCTCGATTTGTAAAAGTACGGGCATCTATTTTAAATTTTGCCTTGCAATCATTTCGCGGATGTGCTAGTATAATGAAGTATTTATTGCCGAAGTGATGGAACTGGCAGACTTGACGGATTCAAAATCCGTTGGTAGCAATACCGTGTGGGTTCGAATCCCACCTTCGGCACCAGCTTTAACAAACAAACCTTGAAACCTCGATCAATAAGGGATTCAAGGTTTTTTATTTTTTGAGATTGCTGAATGAATCGCACTTTCTTTAATCGAGAACATGAATGAGCCTAAAAGAAAAATCTTATTTTATAAACCGTCATGGAACTTATCTTTTATCCATCAGCCGATATAGAATAAATCAAAATAATAAAAAAACATTATGAGGGATCGACATAACCGGGTCGATAATTTTTTTTAGTTGTAAAGATTTAAGTTCTACGTTTTACGCGCCTGTTGGTATAGGTTTAAGAATAAATCGGAAAAACCGAAAGAAAAGCCGAAAAAACTTTAATTAAGCTCTTGCTATCAGTATAATTTTATAGTTTTCAAGAAAAATTTGGTTATATGGTGTATAGTAATAAGATAAAGTATAATTTCTAGGAGGACGACTTTATGAAAATGTCTGTAATTTATCATTCTAAATCCGGTAATACCAAGAGAATGGCAGAAGTCATTGTGGAAGGAATGATGTCGGTTGAAGGGGTCGAAGCTAAAGCCTTTTCCATTGACGATGTCGATGAAACTTGGGCAAAGGAAAGCAAATGCTTGATCTTCGGTACGCCTATTTACATGGCATGTCTTTCCGAACCCATGTACAGTTGGCTCCATGGTCCCTGTGCTCAATTAGGGCTAGCAGGTAAAATTGGCGGTGCCTTTGCAACCGCTAACTTTATCCACGGTGGTGGAGACTTGGCAATACGCACGATTTTAGACCATTTGCTGACCTACGGTATGATGGCCTATTCCGGTGGGGGCTCTTTTGGACAACCGGTCATTCACATAGGTCCTGTGGCTATAGCGAAAAAGCTGGAAGAAAGCGACGAGATTTTTAAACTATACGGTCAACGCATGGCTACTAAAACAGTCGAATTATTTAAGTAAGACACTTTATACACCCTCCGCGGCTATCCAGTCGCGGAGTTTTTTATTGTAATGAATTTTTTTGAAGAAATTTTTAAGGAATCGAATAACACAAGCAATATTCATGCCAAATAATGCAACAAGGGGGCTTTTGTGATATAATACAAGCATAGAAAAGGTTGAGGTAACAAAATGAAAATAGGATTACAACTCGAAACAACTCAAAAACTTGCCTTGACCCCGGAGCTTCGACAAGGTATCGAAATTCTTCAGATGACGGCGGTAGAGCTGAATCAAACCATCAACAAAGAATTATTGGAAAACCCTTTGTTGGAATTTACCAACGGCTTCGATGAACGCTTACCCGAAACAAGTATTAATTGGGAAAGCGTATCCAGAGAGTATGATAACAGAGGGTATTAGGAAGGTTATGATTTTTCTCGCCCGGCGGATGACGATGATTTCGATTTTCAAAAATTCTATCGCGAAGATATGGATTTATATTCTTATTTGACGTTTCAATGGGGGATGTTAGAGGGAGACCTCAGCGAGACGATATTGGAAATCGGTGAAAGTCTGATCGATGCTGTAGACAGTGATGGCTATTTGCGTCAGTATTCGGATATTCTCAAACAATATGGAGAAACGGAAACCGAAAAAGCAATAGAGCTTTTGCAGACATTGGATCCCACAGGGGTAGGTGCCAGAACCATTGAAGAGTGTTTGTGGCTCCAATTAAAAGATACAACCTATAACGAGCCGGTATTCAAAGAATTGGTGTATCACTACTTGGAAGATCTTGCAGAAAATCGTATGGGAAAAATTCAGGAAGATTTAAAATTGCAGGAGGATTGCCTTTTTCGCTTTAAGCAATTTTTAATGGGATTGGAACCTAGACCCGGTCGTGTCTTCGCCTCCGGTGACAGAGTAAACTATGTGGTGCCGGACTGTTTTTTGACATGGGAGGGAGAAACACCCGTCGTGCGCATTTCTGAAAATTCGACGCCCAGGCTGAGAATATCATCACAGTATCGTTCGATTTTGCGAGATCCTTTAGCCGATGAAGCGACGAAAGACTATGTTAAGGAGCGATTAAACAAAGCCTTACTATTGATTAAAAATATTGAAAGTAGAAGGGAAACTTTAAGAAAGGTGATCACCTATATGGTGACGGTGCAAAAACAATTCTTTGAAGACGGTACCTTGGTACCCTTAACCATGCAGGAGGTTGCTGAAGGTATCGATATGCATGAGTCCACCGTGAGTCGAGCAGTACGCGGTAAGTACTTGCAAACCTCCGGAGGGAGCATCGCTCTCAAGAGCTTTTTTGTAAGAGGAATCGCCAAGGATCAAAGTCAGGTTTCGGTCGATACCGTTAAAAAAGCAATTGCTGATTTAATAAAAGAAGAAAACAAAGAAAAACCTTTGAGCGATCAAGCTATCACCCGTGCTCTAAAAGATAGAGGTGTCAGCATCGCTCGAAGAACCGTCGCAAAGTACCGAGAAGAATTGGGTTTTTTCTCCTCATCTAAAAGAAGGGTAAAAAAAAGTTAAATTTTAGGGAAGATCGCGTAAAAAAAAAACAATTGATAAAAAGTGCCATGACGGTTATAATAATATCGTCACCGTCCCGGCGGGACAATGAATGGATTGGCGAGATACCTTGGGGGATAGAATGATCGATGACAAAGTTGTTCAGATACATAGATTGGTGCTTCCTGAAATCAATCAATTAATGGCTATGCGCTATAGTCTTTTATCCACCATTGCCAGCCAAGGCCCCATCGGGCGTAGATATTTAGCGCAAACGATGGATATCAGCGAACGATATATTCGAAATGAGATAGAGTTTTTACAAAAACAGCATTTGATCAAAGTAGAACGACAGGGCGTCATCTTAACAGATCGTGGCAAGGAAATTGTTGTAGAATTGAAAGAGATGCTCTATCGCTACAATGGCCTTCAAAACTTGGAAAAAGAATTGTGTGAAAAATTGCAATTGGAAAAGGCCATGATCATCCCCGGGGATTCGGAAAGCAATCATCAAGTGCTGCAATTTATGGGCGCCGCTTGTTCTGAGTATTTAAAAAGCATCTTGCACAATGGCGATGTGATGGCTATGAGCGGTGGTGCTTCCAGTGCTGCAGTATCGGAACAAATGAAGGGCGGGTACTTTCCCGAAGTCTTTATTATTCCGGCACGGGGCGGTATTGGACGATCCCATTCCACCCAAGCCAACAATGTTGTAGCTGAAATGGCCATTAAACTTCAATCTCAATACGACCTGCTGCACTTACCCGACAATATCGATAAAGAATTGTTGGAGGCTTTAAAGAATTACCCTGAAATTAAACGAGTTTTTGATAAGATGACCATCATCGATGTGTTGGTATTCGGTATTGGACGAGCGGATGATTTGATTGAATGGAGAAATCTTACAGAAAAAGAAAAACAAAGACTCGTCGAACAAAAAGCAGTTGGAGAGGCGTTTGGTCTTTTCTTTGACATAGCAGGGGAAGTGGTTTCCCCATCGGGTAGCATTGGTATTAGTTTAGATGACTACAAGGGCATTAAACACGTCATCGCAATATCCGGTGGTGCATCCAAAGCAGAGGCGATTATTTCGATCTCGCGGATTCGAAAAAACATGGTGCTCGTTACCGACGAGAGTGCCGCCAATGCGATTTTGTCAAATCTTAACCGGTAACGGTTGTAGCATAAATAAGTTCACAATTTGTAAATCATTGTATTCTAAGGAGTTTCAATATGTCAGTAAAAGTAGCAATTAATGGATTTGGTAGAATAGGTCGTTTAGCGTTCAGACAAATGTTCGGCGTAAAAGGCTACGATATCGTAGCGATTAACGACTTAAGTAATCCAAAAATGTTAGCTCATTTGTTAAAATACGATACAGCACAGGGAAGATATCACTTAGCGGATAAAGTAGAAGTAAAAGAAAACGCTATTGTCGTAGATGGCGAAGAAATTATCATCTACGATCAAGCAGATCCTAAAGAATTGCCCTGGAAAGAACTGGAAGTCGATGTAGTTTTGGAATGTACGGGATTCTTTGCATCCAAAGAAAAAGCCGCAGCTCATATCGATGCAGGTGCAAAAAAAGTAGTGATATCCGCACCGGCAGGCAATGACCTACCCACCGTCGTTTTTGGGGTCAACGAAGATATCATTAAAGCGGAAGACACCATTATTTCGGCAGCATCTTGTACAACCAACTGTTTAGCACCGATGGCCGATACATTAAATAAATTTGCGAAAATTAAAAAAGGCTATATGACCACCATTCACGCTTACACCGGAGATCAAATGACCTTAGACGGTCCTCATAGAAAAGGCGATTTGCGAAGAGCTCGCGCTGCAGCAGAAAACATTGTACCCAATTCCACCGGGGCTGCAAAAGCGATCGGTTTGGTTATTCCGGAATTAAACGGTATCTTGGACGGAGCTGCACAAAGAGTGCCGGTTCCCACAGGTTCTTTAACAGAATTGGTTGCAGTTGTGGATGCTAAAGTCTCTGCAGAAGATGTCAACAAAGCGATGAAAGACGCAACAAACGATTCTTTCGGTTACACCGAAGAAGAATTGGTATCCAGCGATATCATCGGCATTACCTACGGTTCTCTTTTTGACGGTACACAAACGAATGTTATGGACTTGGGCGATGGGCAAACTTTAGTAAAATGTGTCTCTTGGTACGACAACGAAGCATCATATACAAGTCAAATGGTACGTGTTATTAAATACTTTGCTGAATTGGCATAAAGACAAAATCTACCTAAACAGATTTTGTAAAGGGGGAGGAGCATCCCCCTTTTTTCTTTATGAATTCAAATCATAAGCTTTGCATAAGTTAAAAAGAGAATTTTAAATCTGAATTAAAAGTCCGGTGGTATAATACAATAAAAAGGTATGAATGGAGGAAGTGATGAAAAAAACTGTTAGAGATATAGAATTAAAAAACAAAAAAGTCATCATGCGGGTGGACTTTAATGTACCCTTAAACGACCAATTGGAAATAACCGATGACAACCGTATTCAAGCGGCACTGCCAACGATTGAGTATATTTTGGAACAGGGTGGATCTTTAATCTTAATGTCTCATTTAGGAAGACCGGACAATGCGCCGGATCCAAAATTTTCTCTAAAACCCGTAGCCCAACGCCTTGGAGAACTCTTAAAGCAAGAAGTTCTTTTTAACGATGATGGTGAAGTAGTGGGAGAGATCACAAAAAAAGCGGCAGAAGCCTTAAAACCCGGCGAAGTCCTATTGTTACAAAACACCCGTTTTAGACCGGAAGAGAAGAAAAACAATCCCGAGTTTTCGAAAGCCTTGGCAGACTTAGCGGATGTCTACGTCAACGACGCCTTCGGTACCAGCCACAGAGCCCATGCCTCTACGGTAGGCATCGCCGAATACCTACCGGCAGTTTCGGGATTTTTGATGGAAAAAGAACTGGATTTTATCGGTAAAGCCTTGGAAAACCCGGAAAGGCCCTTTGTCGCCATATTAGGCGGTGCTAAAGTATCCGATAAAATCGGTGTAATCAACAATCTGCTGGACATTGTCGATACGGTCATCATCGGTGGGGGGATGATGTTTACCTTTTACAAAGCCTTAAACCGAGAAGTCGGCACTTCTTTACTGGAAGAAGACAAAATCAATTTAGCAAAAAAAACCATGGCGAAAGCAAAAGAAAAGGACGTTAAACTTCTAATACCCGTCGATGTTGTCGTATCCTCCGAATTTTCAGCAGACGGAGAACATTTTACTGTCGACGCGGACAAAATTCCGGCGGACAAAATGGGACTGGACATTGGATTAAAGACCAGCACCCTTTATGCAGAAGTGATCGAACACGCAAAAACCGTTATCTGGAACGGACCGATGGGCGTATTTGAATTTCCGGCTTATGCAAAGGGTACCTTGGCAGTGGCTAAAGCCATGGCGGAAAGCAATGCGACCACTATTATTGGTGGTGGCGATTCTGCTGCAGCTGTCAAACAATTGGGCTTTGAAAAAGGGATGAGCCATATCTCCACCGGCGGTGGAGCTTCGTTAGAATTTATGGAAGGTAAAGTGTTACCGGGCGTTGCAATATTGCAAGATAAATAAGGAGGAAGCTATGAGAAGACCAATCATCGCAGGAAACTGGAAAATGCATAAAGATGCCAAAGAAACAACAGCTCTCATTGAAGCGCTGACACCCTTGGTCAAAGATGCCAAGGCAGAGGTGGTGTTTTGCCCTACCTATGTCAACTTAAAGGATGCAGTGACACAAGCTGAAGGCACCAACATCGGTATCGGTGCACAAAACATGCATTATGAAACCCAAGGTGCATTTACCGGCGAAGTATCCGGAGAAATGCTCAAAGCGATCGGTGTTCAATACGTCGTCATCGGCCATAGTGAAAGAAGAGAATACTACAACGAAACCGACGAGGCTGTCAATCTAAAAGCCATCAAAGCCCTGTCTTTGGGGTTAACGCCCATTGTGTGTTGTGGTGAAACTTTAGAGGAAAGAGAAGCCGGCAACGCACAATCAAAGGTTGTGGGGCAAATTAAAGCGGGTTTAAAAGACATCGATGATATCGAGAAAGTCGTTGTAGCTTACGAGCCGATTTGGGCCATTGGTACAGGCAAAACCGCCAGCAAAGAAGAAGCTGACGAAGCCTGTGGCTGGGTGCGTCAAACCATTCAAGACATGTATGGGAAAGATGCGGCAGATGTTGTGCGTGTACAATACGGGGGCTCTGTGAAACCGGCTAATATCGCTGAACTCATGGCTATGGACAATATAGACGGTGCTTTAGTTGGCGGTGCCAGCTTAACCGAAGATTTTGCAAAAGTTGTTGTCTACGACTAAATTTCAGCCGATCGGAGGATAAAGCTTTGTGACGGACCAAGCCGATAATTTAAAAGTATCTAAGAGGTGCTTCCTCTTCTGAAGATACCATAAATTTTGGCTTGGCCTTCACTCCCTTGGTATTTCAACAGTCGGTATAGCGACACTCAGCATCGTCAGATCTTGAGGAAGGATTACAACACCACTTTCAAAAACAGTCAGGGACTGTAAAATAAATTTTTTTAAATGAATAAAAAGATTTACTTTACAGGGTCATAGAACTCTGATTACAAAACAATTTGCATATAAGATAGGAGAACAATTCAATGAGAGGTCAACTAACCGCTTTAATTATTTTAGATGGTTTTGGCTATACCCAACATACCGAAGGCAATGCAGTTTTCAAAGCACCCACACCTTTTATGGATTTTTTCAGAGGAACGCAGCCCACGGTTTTAATTGATGCCAGTGGGGAAGCGGTGGGCTTACCCGATGGCCAAATGGGCAACTCCGAGGTCGGTCATTTAAACTTAGGTGCTGGTCGAGTTGTTTATCAGGAATTAACCAGAATAACCAAGGCGATCGAAACCGGAGAATTTTTTGAAAATCCGGCTTTGTTACAAGCGATGTCAAACGCTCAAAAAAACAACAGTGCGCTACACCTAATGGGTTTAGTTTCCGATGGCGGTGTCCACTCTTCCATGGAACACTTGTACGGATTATTGGAGATGGCCAAACAAAATGGCTTGGAAGATGTCTATGTCCATTGCTATATGGACGGCCGCGACACCCCGCCCACATCCGGAGCAAGTTATATTGCTCAACTGGAAGCAAAAATGAAAGAAATCGGCATCGGTGAGATTGCTACCATTTCGGGACGTTACTATGCAATGGATCGAGACAATCGCTGGGAAAGAATTCAAAAAGCCTATGAAGCCTTAGTTGCCGGATTGGGTCGCGAAGCTGAAACAGCTGCCGAGGCCATGGCCATGGCCTATGCCGGCGATGAAACCGACGAATTTATTTTACCCACGGTCGTTCAAACTAAAAAACACTCCCGTATCAAAGAAAAAGATTCCATCATTTTCTTTAACTTTCGGCCGGATCGTGCACGCCAATTGACCAGAGTTTTTACCGATCAAAATTTTGACTCCTTTGATCGGATCAACGGTTATGCACCTGTCTATTATGTGACCATGACCAACTACGATGCGACTTTTACAAATGTTGCCGTAGCCTTTCCGCCACAAACCATCGACAATACCTTGGGGGAATATTTAAGCTCCTTGGGTGTTCCTCAGTTGCGCATTGCAGAGACGGAAAAATATGCCCACGTCACCTACTTTTTTAATGGTGGTGTCGAAAAAGTTTACGAGGGCGAAGAACGCATCTTAGTGCCTTCTCCTAAGGTAGCGACTTACGATCTTTTACCCGAAATGAGCGCATACGAAGTCACCGACGAGGTTTTAAAAGCCATTGCTTCGGACAAATACAAGCTGATCGTCTTAAACTTCGCCAATCCTGACATGGTGGGTCATACCGGTGTAGAAGAAGCTGCAGAGCAAGCAATCATCACAGTCGATCGCTGTACGTCCAAAGTCATAGAAGCCATATTCAAGAAGGGTGGCAATGTCATTTTGACTGCAGACCACGGTAACGCGGAAAAAATGATCGACTACGAAACGAAAAAACCATGGACAGCCCACACCACCAATCAGGTTCAATGTACGGTTGCGGGGTTGGGAGATGTGCCATTGAGAGAAGGTGGCAACCTAGCGGACATCGCACCGACTATTTTGGACTTACTGGACATAACTGTACCCGCAGAAATGACAGGAAAATCGTTAATAGAGTAAAACAAAAATAATGATCAAATAATTTTTTAGAAAATGTCCCGGGGAACTGGGACATTTCTATATTGAAATACCATAAACTCTATGATAATATTTGTATTATGAATCGATTCGGAGGTGAAAGCTTGAGCACTTTTTTTATCATTTTACTGGTTTTGTCTTCTTTTGTATTGATAATCAGTATCTTGATGTCTCAACCAAGTACCGGTGGCATGGGCGCCATCGAAGGTGGAGCACAAAGTTTATTTGGTAATCAGAGAAAGCAGGGAAAAGAGGCGATGTTGGCAAACATAACCAAAGTTTCTGCTATTGTTTTTATGTTGTCAGCATTTTTGTGCAATCTTGTATAGAAAGCTAAAGAAAGAAAGGAAAAAAGAATAAATGGAATTATATATTGCCCCCATTATCGGGGTTTTAAGTTTGCTTTTTGCCTATTACTATGCGGTAAAGGTAAACAAAGTAGACCCCGGTACCGACCGAATGAAAGAATTAGCCTCTTATATTCAAGAAGGCGCGATGGCTTTCTTAACCAGAGAGTATAAAATTCTTGTCATCTTTATGGTCGTACTGACTGTAGTTTTAATCGTTACCCCGGGTTTAGGTTGGAAAACAGCCCTATGCTTTGTTTTAGGTGGTGTTTTCTCTGTTTTAGCCGGTTACTTCGGAATGACCGTTGCAACCAGAGCAAACGTGCGTACGGCCAATGCTGCAAGAGAAGGCGGCATGAACAAAGCTCTTTCAATCGCTTTTTCCGGTGGTGCCGTTATGGGTTTAAGCGTCGTTGGTTTAGGTTTACTGGGTTTAGGTATTGTTTATTTTATTTTTAAAGACCCTGTTATAGTAACCGGATTCGGCTTGGGTGCTTCATCCATCGCATTGTTTGGCCGTGTTGGCGGCGGTATTTATACCAAAGCGGCAGACGTCGGCGCAGACTTGGTTGGTAAAGTAGAAGCCGGTATCCCCGAAGACGACCCCAGAAACCCTGCAGTTATCGCAGATAACGTTGGCGATAACGTCGGTGACGTTGCCGGTATGGGATCAGACTTATACGAATCCTATGTTGGATCGATCATCTCCGCCATAACCTTAGGTGCCGTCATTTTTACGGACAGTAAAGGGGTATTTTTCCCGTTTTTCTTAGCGGCGATCGGTATCGTTGCTTCCATTATCGGAACTTTCTTCGTAAGAGGAAAAGAAGGGGGCAACCCTCAAAAATCCCTCAATATGGGAACCTATGCTTCCAGCATCATCATGCTCATCGGAACTTATTTACTGTCTAACTACATGATGGGAAGTATTTATCCATTCGTTGCTATTTTATCCGGTTTGGTGTCGGGTTTAATTATCGGTACCATTACCGAGTACTTTACCTCCGATGCTTATAAACCGGTTCAACACATTGCACAACAATCTGAAACCGGTGCGGCAACCACTATCATTTCAGGTTTGGCAGTCGGTATGAAATCCACAGCGCTACCCATTATTGTCATTGCGATTGCAATTTTTGCCGCATATAAATCCGGTGCTGCTTACTTACCGGGTAATCCGGGTGGCGGCGGTCTCTTCGGTATCGCTCTATCTGCAGTGGGTATGTTATCCACTTGTGGTATGACGGTAGCCGTTGACGCCTACGGTCCGATTGCTGACAATGCCGGCGGTATTGCAGAAATGGCGGAATTGCCGGATAGCGTTCGAGAAATTACAGACCAATTAGACTCTGTTGGTAACACCACCGCAGCGATCGGTAAAGGCTTTGCTATCGGTTCTGCAGCTTTAACCGCCCTTGGTTTGTTTGCATCCTATGCTTCGACAGTCAAATTAACACAGATTTCATTGTTAGATCCCATGGTTATTATGGGCTTATTGATCGGCGCTATGTTGCCTTACATGTTCTCCGCAATGACAATGGAAGCTGTAGGGGATGCCGCCAACGATATGATCGAAGAAGTGCGTCGCCAATTTAGAGAAAAACCGGGTATTATGGAAGGTACCGAAAAACCGGACTATGCCCGTTGTGTTGATATTTCTACGGCAGCGGCCTTAAGAAAAATGGTTGCTCCGGGATTGATGGCGGTCATCGCACCCTTGTCCATTGGTATGATTTTAGGTGCCGAAGCCTTAGGTGGATTATTGGCCGGTGCTTTAGCAACAGGTGTATTGGTTGCTATTCAAATGTCTAACTCCGGTGGTGCTTGGGACAATGCTAAAAAATACATTGAATCCGGTGCCCATGGTGGTAAAGGCTCTGAAGCCCATATTGCAGCGGTTGTCGGCGATACCGTCGGTGACCCCTACAAAGACACCTCAGGACCTTCTATCAACATCCTAATTAAATTAATGACCATTGTATCTCTAGTCTTTGCCCCATTGTTCATGTGAGCGTAGACTAAGCCATGCAAAATCAGATAAAAGAACGCCGATGTGAGCTTGCTCATAATCGGCGTTCTTTTTTCTGATTTTATTTGGCGTGTCCGTCATTCGCACATTTGCTTTGCAAATGTGCGAATGACGGACACGCCAAACCTTTTTACGTAGTAAAAAAGGAGCATGGCTTAAGGTATATTTTTATACAGCAAAAATTTGAATGGCTTTTTACCGTTGTGCTTGAACATAAGAATCTTTAATGAGCGAAGAGCTTATAAGGCGTGACCGAGCAGTTCGTCGTTTCCAATCGTCCTACGCTATGGCTTGGACTCTTGGACTCCTATTGCACAGGTCTTGCCTTACGTTTTGTACAGTCCTTACAGTCCTCAAAAACCATCTAAAGCTATAAAAGATCGGATTTAAAAGGTCTCATCTTTTTTATTGATTGATGGTATCGTGATTCTGGTTGTATTTGTCAATTAGGTAATTGTTGTAAGAAATTGATCATGACTTCGATAAAATCTACAGGTAAATACGCATGAATATAGTGCATAGACTCAATGCCACCGATGTAAGTGCTGTTGGGTATCAGTTCGACAACACGGGCAGCGTCTTTTCGTCCATGACGGAAATTAAGATACCGTTGGCATCAGAATAAGAGGAGACAGTTTCCACACTTGGTGCCACGTGCATCACCATTACAGAGCATTGTATTTTGCTAAAGTTTCTTCTTGATCAGAATTGTTAAACCAATAAAAAGAAATAAAAAATTAGTAATTTCATGACAATGTTCTCACTTCGAATTTGACACTTTAAAGCTAAACTGTTATGATAAATAATCAATCATAATATATCAAAATAAAATTTAATGGAGGACACTATGCGGCTGATGGATATCATGGATAGTCAAGCAAAGATATATCCTGATGCAGATATAGATCAAAATAAAGAGAACCTTATTTCTGCCGATTTGTCGGTATATTCCCTCGATATAAAGAGAATTCCTAATGATATCATTTACGTAGAAAAAGACAGTCAAATAATTGGATGTGTGAATAAGAATCTCATTCAATACTTGTGTCGCTTTAAAGAAAATAAGATAAGCCATAAAATATTAAATGAAATTGAAGAAGGTGTCGTCGCAATAGATGAAACCGGTAGAATTTTTTACGCTAACAATAGTTATACAAAAATATTGGGCGTGCCGCTGCATCGCATTATTGGCAAGATGATGCAGGATGTAGAGGAAGGCGCAACGATTATTAAGTTGCTTAAAACCCATAAACCGATCTTAAAAAAAAACAACTACATTAAATCTTTAGACAAATTTGTCAACGTCAGAATTTTTCCAATCTACGATGAAAACAAATTTGTGGGTGCTTTCTCGATCTTTGATGACGTCACAAAAATAAATCATTTGAATCAGGAAGTGATCAGAGTTTCTCAAATTGCAGAGGAATACAATCGGCAATTGGAAGCGAAGAAAAAAATGAAGGAGCTCAATATTATTGGAAAATCACCGGACTATTTAAAGGTGGTAGCCAAGGCTTTGACAGTAGCAAAAACCAACGTCAACGTATTGGTATTGGGAGAGAACGGCTCTGGCAAGGATTTGATCTGCAATTTAATTCATCAAAACAGCGAACGTTCAAAAAAACCATTTATTAGTCTAAATTGCGCGGCTATTCCGGAAAATCTTATTGAGAGTGAAATGTTTGGTTACGAACCGGGCGCCTTTACTGGTGCGAGCAAAGACGGTAAGATCGGAAAATTTCAATTGGCGGATCATGGAACCTTATTTTTAGATGAAATTGCCGATATGAGTCTATCCATGCAGGCAAAATTACTCAGAGCCTTGGAGACAGGAGAAATTGAGAGAATCGGCGGCAATGAAAAAATAAAAGTTGATGTTCGCATCGTTGCCGCGACCAACAAAATCTTAGAAGAGGAGATAGAGAAAGGCAATTTTAGAGAGGATTTGTACTATCGATTGAGTGTTATTTCCCTAGAGGTACCACCCTTACGGGAAAGGGGGCACGATGTCTCTCTTTTCATACATTATTTTCTGGAATACTACAACGAGATGTATAAAAAGAATCTGACCATTTCCGATTCTGTTTTGAACCATTTGACGTCCTACACTTGGCCAGGTAATGTCAGAGAACTCAAAAATTGTATGGAGCACGCGGTGATCTTGTCCAATGAAGACATTATCACCATGGATAGGATCCCTGCAAAAGTACAAAGACATACGGCCAGATGCAGTAATCACTCCTTGGCAGAAATCATGTATTTGAAGGAAAGAAAAGCGATAGTGGATGCGCTGCAATATTATCAATTTAACATTCAGAAGACGGCAAAGGCTTTAAAAGTTAGTGAACGAACCATGTATAGAAAAATTAAAAATCATGGAATTGATTTGACAAACTTGTCAAAAGAAGCCTTGTAGCTGACAAGTTTGTCAGTCGTAAAACACCTTCATAGGCAACCTGTTTCTTAAAAGATGTGAATTTTGGGCAGAAAAGCTCGAAAGCCACATCTTTTTATTTTTGGCACGAAAGTTGCATTTAAACTAATAAATAAATGATTTCACATTTAATAAAGGAGTGATAATTTGAGTGCATTAAAAGAAATCTCAATCGGTGGCGGTCAAGGTTTTTGGGGAGATAGTCCTGATGCGGCCATTGACATGGTTCAAAATGGAAATTTAAACTATTTGGCCTGTGACTATTTGGCAGAACTGACGATGTCCATTTTGCAAAGACAAAAAAATAGAAATCCCGAAGCGGGGTATGCTAGGGATTTTGTAGACCTTTTCAGTAGAATTCTGTCAGATTGTCACAAAAACGGAATTCGCATCCTGGCAAATGCTGGCGGTGTCAATGTATTGGCTTTAGTAGAAAAACTCAAAGTAGTGGTTAAAGAAAAGGGTATTGCTAATTATAAAATTGGATATGTCCTTGGGGATGACTTAAAGGAAGACTTGCCAAGATTGATGGCTGAGGGGCATGAGTTTATCAACTCCGATAATGGCAAGAAACTCGTCGAAATTCAAGACAAAATTTTAAACGCCAATGTGTATTTTGGACGAGAGCCATTTTTACAATGCCTTCAGCAAAATGCAGACGTCATTGTTTCTGGAAGAGCATCGGACTCCAGCTTATTCCTATCTCCCCTTATGTATGAATTTGGCTGGAAGGACGATGACTACGACAACATCGCTCGGGGCATTATTGTCGGTCACCTCTTAGAATGCGGGGGACAAGGATCCGGTGGCAACTTTGAATACGGTTGGCGTGATGTTCCTGATTTGGACAGATTGGGTTTCCCCATTGCCAGAGTGAGTGAAGACAAAACGATTATTACTAAAACCGCAACTAGCGGCGGCTTGGTATCGGAAGAGAGTTGCAAAGAACAATTGATGTATGAAATTCACGATCCGGCAAATTATATTACTCCCGATGTGGTTGCCGACATCAGTGCTTCGGAATTGGAACAAATCGGTAAAGACGAAGTCCAATTGAAAAACGTCAAAGGTAAAAAAAGACCGGATACGCTTAAACTGTCCATTGGTTACCATGCCGGTTATAAAGTTGAGACATATTTAAATTACGCTTGGCCGGATGCTTACGAAAAAGCGCAATTCGCATCGGAAATCATCATGAAAAAGATGAAGCGCAAAAACTTAAAAGTGGAGGATATTCGCATCGATTACGTTGGTTTAAATGCACTGCATTTAGATGTGGCCAATATGGATCCGGAACACGTTAAAAATCTCAACGAAGTGCTTTTAAGAATTGCGATTCGGACGGATACCAAAGAAGAGGCCCAAAAGCTTATTCCCGAGATCAGCCCCTTGCAACTCAATGGACCTCCGGGATCCAGCTTTTTCGGAGGCAGAGCAAGAATTCAACCTGTTATCGGGCTATGGCCCACCCTTATCCCTAGGGATATGGTTCAATTATCGGCACATGTTGTGGAGGTAGACGCATGAAAAAATTGTATTTAAAGGACATCGCCCATGGTCGATCCGGAGACAAAGGCAATATCAGCAATATCTGTGTGTATCCCCGAAAAAAAGAGGATTACGCGTTTTTGAAAGACTATTTAACTCCGACGCGTGTCAAAGACCATTTTAAAAGCATGGTAAAGGGTGACGTATTGCGATACGAAGTAGACTCTTTGCAGGGACTCAATTTTGTTTTAAAGGAAGCCTTGGGTGGCGGCGCAACCTTTTCACTGCGTTTGGACTCCCTAGGTAAATCTATGTCTTCCGCTCTGATGAGGATGGAAATACCTGTAGAGGATTACGATAATTATAGAAAGGAATTGGGAAAATGAAATCGAGCAAATATTCGGGATTTTATAAATTATCCACAGAAGAACGGTTAAAGGAAGTTGTTGAATTCACAGAATTATCGGAAGAACACATCGCCTCTATTCAGGATCCAAATTCTCTATCCTTAGATGGAGCGGACAATATGGTCGAAAATGTCATAGGACGTTTTACCTTGCCCTTGGGGGTCGCTTTAAACTTTATCGTCAACGACAAAGAATATTTAATCCCCATGGTAACGGAGGAACCTTCTGTCATCGCTGCGGCCAGTAACGGCGCCAGACTCACCCGATCTTCCGGTGGATTCTATGCCATGAACACCGGTTCTATCATGATCGCTCAAATTCAAATTACAGATGTCAAAGATCCTGAAAACACCAGAATGGCTATCTACAAACATAAAGAAAAGATCCTAAACTTCTGTAACGAACAGGACCCTGTGCTTGTTCAATTGGGCGGAGGTGCTGTGGATATTGATGTACGCATTATTGAATCCGATATTATCGACACTATGGTGGTTATTCATCTAAAGGTCAACACCTTGGACGCTATGGGTGCCAATGCCGTCAACACCATGGCGGAAGCGGTAGCTCCTTTGATCGAGAGCATTACCGGTGGTGTTGTTTATTTAAGGATTTTGTCAAACTTGGCAGTGGAAAGATTGGTGCGAGCGACGACTAAAGTTAAAAAAGAAGAACTGGGTGGAGAAGAAGTCGTGGATAAAATTATCACAGCTTATGCCTTCGCCAAAGCGGATCCCTTCCGCGCAACTACCCACAACAAAGGTATTATGAACGGTATTACGGCTGGAGTCATGGCTACGGGTAATGATACCAGAGCCATCGAGTCCGGCGCTCATGCCTATGCAGCTATTAGTGGTCAGTATAGCCCTCTCACCACTTGGGAGAAGGATGCTAATGGCGATTTGGTCGGCACCATCGAGCTGCCTCTAGCCCTAGGCTTGGTCGGCGGCGCAACAAAAGTACACGCAGCAGCCCGTGCGTCTGTGGCTATTTTGGGTGTCAAATCTGCTACAGAGTTAGCAGAAGTCATCGCGTGTCTGGGTCTGGCGCAAAACTTAGCCGCCGTACGTGTCTTGGCCACAGAGGGCGTTCAAAGAGGCCATATGTCCCTACATGCAAAAAATGTCGCCATCGAAGCCGGCGCTGTGGGAGACCAAATAGAAGTTGTGGTTCAAAAAATGATTGCCGATAAAAAAATCAATGTGGAATATGCCAAAACTTTATTATAAAAGGTAGGTAAAAACGAATGTCTGAAGATTTTAAAGAAAAAGTATTCACTGAAGTGTGGGGAGATCGGGTCGATTTAAGAGAGTTGGTGATCTCCTGTGTCATTGGTGTCGTCTTGACCATGACTATGTTTTTAATAGGACAAAGAATTTTCCTAGGCATGGAAACGATCGAGACGAGTTTAGCCAACGGTTATGCCCTCTTGGTAGGGGTTGCAGGTTGTTTATTGGCTGGTTTTATTTCAGCGAGATTATTCAAGCCTAAGAGAGTTGTGGAAGAACAATTTGAATTTGAAGATATAGAAGCAGTACTTCATGCTGCCGGCATATCTGTAGAAGAAGAAATACAAGCTCTCAGTACTGCAGATTCGGATATTATTCAAGAACTTGAGGATTTAGAACTCTATGGTTTGTTGGCTTTAATTCCGGAAAGTTCACCGAATTATAAAAAAGAATACAGAGAAAAAACAGGAGAACGAGTATGAGTATCTTATTATTGATACAAGCTTTTCTAGCTTCCTTTATTGGAGGTGTTATATTTTCTATTATCGGCGTGATACCTGGGACAGATGAAACAGCAACGATGGCACCCTTAACCTTAGTTTTAGTTTTAATGGGTTTGGAACCCGTGGTTTTGTACGCTTGGTTTATTGGAATTATTGTTGCGATGCAAACTTCTCATACGGTACCTACCGCTATGGCTGCCTTACCGGGAAGCACCATGGCTGTTCCAATGGTTCGGTACAGTTCCCTAGCTAAAAGATTGGGAATTCCCCATGTTGCTATGAGAAAAATGGCAGTCGGCTCTTTGTTAGGCTCTTTTATTTCACTGCCCTTAGCGGTTGTATTTGCCTTTTTATTGGCACCCATCGGAAATAAAATTTCCCCTTACATCGGTTTAATTTTTACAATAGGTGCGATTTTAATCGCTTATATGTCCAGTGCAAAATGGGCAGCTATTGTATCACTCGTGCCGTATTCCTTTTTAATTCAAGGATTTCAGAGGCTAGCGCTTGAATCCGTAGGCAAAACCTTATTTATTTCCATTTTTATGGGCATTACCATTGGCCCTATGATTTCTGAATTATTTAACGTTTTGGTACCCAATATGAGGGAAAGGCAAAGGAAGCAAGGTCCAACAGAAATTTGGTTGGCACCAGAAGCAAAACAGAAATATTCCTATTATCCCAACCCTCTCAAACAATTAACAAAGAAGCAAAGACGGGATGTTGCCATTAGCTCTGTATTGGGTACCGCAATGTTCACATTCTCTCCGGTTGGCTCCACAGTATTATTGGGAGAATTAGTATCGGGACGAAGAAAGGAACTTTATGATAAAATTTCGTCTACGGTAGCCGTACAAGATGCTTGTAGTAATGCAACTTATATAGGCGGGTTTATTATTTCTCTATTGGCTTTCGGTATCCCTATTAGTCCTGTTGCTTTAGGACCGGCAGCACCATTGTTCAACGCACCCCCAAGGTTTACCATAGAACCTATTCATAATTTATCCAGTTTTTTAGGCGTGTCGGATTATATTGTTTTTGGGTTGATCGCCATTATTGGTGGTTCGCTTTTCGCTTATCCTTTAGCCATAAGAAAAGCAAGGTCTTGGACGGAAATGATGTTTAAATACATCAGCCATGAAGCGCTGATCGGAACATTTTTAGGTCTCATCTTTATGTTGGCTTACTATGAAGCAGGTATTATCGGTATCATCGTAGCGATGTGTATTGGATTATTCGGCGGTATCCTACACAATTTGTTTGATATACACACCGGTGTTCAATTTATGGCTTATTACGCATCCGGTTGGATCGTCACCACAATTTTAAGTTTAGCAGGTGTTGCTGCATAACCGGTATAAAAATCTAATAGCTTTAAAGTAAAAAAGACGTCTATTTAGAAGGCGTCTTTTTTCTGATTTTATTTGGCGTGTCCGGAAATGAGCATCATTTGCTTTGCAAATGTGCGAATGACGGACACGCCAAACCTTTTTACATAGTAAAAAGAAAGCATGGCTTCTTGATGTTGTACTTGTCACCGGATATTTCATCTACGGTGATCTTGTGTCGGTTTGAAAACGTTCACCCCAATTCGTTGACAAGTCATATAAATAATGCTAAAATAGCTTGGTATATATTGTGTGGTACATTGCAGCATTAGGAGACTTTACATGAAAAAAAGTGGATCGCTTATTAAATTAATTTCGAGAATCTTTCGCGCAAGCCAGGGATACATCATCCCCCGTGTTTCGCAATATGGTATTGGTAGGGGACAGTGGTATTTTTTAAATAAACTTTTATTTGAAAAAGACGGGCTTTCCCAGCAAGAATTGTCAAAAGAAATGGTTGTGGACAGTGCTCACACCGCTCGAGCGATCAAATATTTGGAAGAAAGTGGCTATGTGGCTCGTCAAAAAGACCCGGAAGATGCTAGAAAAAACAAAATTTATGTCACTAAAAAAGCGGTGTTGATTAGAGAAGACTACCACAATCTATTCAAAGATCTCAATAAAACTCTTGTCCAAGGATTTACAAAGGCAGAAAAAGAATTACTAATGTCGATGCTTGACAGAATGTGTGAGAACATCAATAAGCATTTAGAAGAAGAAGCGCTACATTAATAAAAATATAGGAAAGGCAAGTTAATGGGGAATAGCAAAGAAATAATGGTTAAGCCCATAGGCTATATCGAAACGGATTATAAAACAGTGGAGGATTTAAATATTCCACCATTTAAAGAGGAATCGCCCTATCACAATGCTGATATTACGGGGACTATCCACATGCACGATGAATATGTTGCCGGCATCAAGGATATTCAACCCGGTTCTTCGGCGATGCTTGTTTTTTATTTCAACCAATCTGAGGATTACCAATTGGTGGCGCCTTCTCCGATTTCCGAAAAGCCTATCGGTGTTTTTTCTACAAGAAGTCCACATAGACCCAATGGCATCGGTGTGACAATTGTACATATCATCCAAATTTTCGATAATAAAATTACCTTTCAAGGCGTGGATATGTTGGACGGTACGCCTTTACTGGATATCAAACCCAACGATAGAGCAAAAAAATAATCAAAAATATTGATAGGTTCCTTCGGGATTAATAGAGAATACGGTGTAAGTCCGTAGCAGCTACCGCTACTGTAAGCATGGAGCATCAACAGTATGTGCCACCGGTTGAAACCGGCAGACACGACGGTTGAAATGCAAGTCAGAAAACCTACCTATTCAATATAAAAATCATTTACGAGGGGAGGATGTTTGTTTTTTTTATACTAAATTTTTTTTGAAAAGAAAATTTCGGCAATAATATTATGAATAATTAGAGGAGAAATATAATGAGAAAAATATTCGCAATGATCCTTTGCCTTTCACTTACAATTGGTGTTATAGCTGGTTGTTCCCAAGGTGATGGTAGCAAAGGTGATTATGCCGGCACTTACGAAGGAACAGCTGAAGGCTATCATGGAGATATCCGAGTTGAGGTAACCCTTGACGATGATGGGAAAATAACTGAAATCAAAGTGGATGAAAACCACAATGAAACAAAGGGTATCGCGGAAGTGCCGATCGAAAAAATACCGAAAGCGATCTTGGATACGCAATCATTAAGCGTGGATGCTGTCAGTGGCGCCACCTTAACTGGTGACGGGATCGTCGGTGCTGTAGCAGATGCTCTGACCAAAGCCGGTTTGGATCCGGCCAAATACGATTTTACGGAGAAGAGAAGTGACAAGATAACCTATGAGTTCGATAAGGATGCGCTGCCTGAAAAAGAACCAAAAACCGGTTCTGTTACAGTAACGGACGCTAGAGGCAGAGAGGTAGAAATCGGTTTGCCCGTTTCAACCTACGCTATGAGCACCATGGATGTCATAGACTACATCGTCCCCTTAATCGGAGAGGATGCCTTTAGCAAGTTGGTTGGTTCCGGACAAGACGGCGGTAATGGTCTTCAAGGCTATGCTGAACTCTACACACCAATCGTCGGTGAATATATGAACCACGTTGGACAGATATCAGATCACAACGCTCCCTTCGATTTGGAGATGATTTTAGCTGTAGAGCCGGATGTTATTATCGTAAACTCCGCCATGGGCGCACACAGATACGTCATGGAAGTTGAAAGCCAATTGGCAGAAGCTGGGATTCCCATTGTACTCATAGACATACCGGGTAAGGATCTGACAACATCGGTACAAGATACTTTAAAGTTGCTCGGCCAAATTTTTGAACAAGAAGACAAGGCAAAGGAAGTGGCAACTTTTATTGACGATCAATACGCACTTTTAGAATCTAAAAATCTCACAGAACGCACAGATAAGCCGACGGTTTATTATGAAAAATCCGGTTATTCGGAAATCTACGGCGTCACCAGTCCCAGTGCCTCAGGTTGGGGAACATCTATTGCCATTGCGGGTGGTGATAACATTGCCGACCCCTTATTAGCAGATACAGCGGCCAGCAAAGGTGGCGGCAGCACCATCGATCCGGAATATATTATTGAATCCGACCCTGATTTTATTATCTTAACCGGCTCCGGGCTTGGTTGGATGGACAATCACAAAGGCTCTGAACCCGGTGTGGCTAAATTTGATATTGTCAACAGGACGGGTTGGAAAGACTTAAAAGCGGTCAAAAACAACAACGTTTATGAATTTTCACATACCACCAATAGATCCCTATACGGATTTCAAGCAGCTTTAAGAATGGCTCAAATCTTTTATCCGGAGGAATTTAAGGATGTAGATGTTGATGCCATCATGAAAGAATTTTTTGACAAATACACGCTTTTAGACAGTGACGTTACCATATGGGATGTTCGCATCAATGAGGGGTCCAAATAATGGCTGTCAAAAGTTCTGTATCATACGATGACCACTCATTTTATGATAGAATTGTCAAAAGAAGAGCCGTGATCATCACGGCTCTTCTGATCTTAGCCTTGATTTTTTTTGTCCTGAACATCTACATCGGCTCTTCCGATATTTCGCTGTCCGATGTTTTTCAAGCGATCTTTTACGGCGAGGGACAGGGCAATAATGTGATGATCATCAGAAAAATACGTGCACCCATGTCTTTGATGGCTTTGGCGGTCGGTGCATCTTTGGGTATTGGCGGTTGTGAAATTCAAACCATCTTGAGAAATCCGATTGCCAGTCCCTATACTTTGGGAATTACCAATGCGGCGACGTTTGGAGCAGCATTGGGACTTATTTTAAACACAAACGTTTTGAAGGTATCGGAAGCAATTATGGTAACGACTAATGCTTTTTTCTTCGCTTTACTTGCTTCCGTGGGTATCTATATTTTCTCTTCAAGACAAGGTTCCAATAGGAACAGCATCGTTCTGTTTGGTATTGCTTTGAACTTTCTGTTTAGCGCTTTAACGATGATCCTTCAATACGTTTCGGATGATGAGGACTTAAAAAGTCTTGTGTTTTGGAATATGGGCTCTTTGCTTAAAACCAATTGGAAAAAATTAGGCATTGTCTTATGTGCCTTAGTTTTTGTTTCTGTCATCTTCTATAAAAATGCTTGGAAGTTGACAGCTATGACCTTGGATGACACCAAGGCTCAAAGTTTGGGTGTTAATCCTCAAAAACTTAGAAGAATGGTTATACTGTTGACGTCTCTCATCACGGCATTTGCGGTTTCCTTTGTAGGCTCTATTGGTTTTGTAGGGCTTATTGCACCCCATGTGGCGAGACAACTGGTAGGCGAAGACCAACGGTTTTTTATTCCGGTTTCCGCTTTGATCGGTTCTGTTGTTGTCGCCTTTGCTTTTATTGTCAGCAAACTCATCATTCCCGGGGTTATTTTACCCATAGGCCTCGTAACTGCAATCGTTGGGATTCCGGTCTTTTTAACCATTATATTCAATAAAATGGGGGATTAATGGATGTTAAAAACAAAGAACTTAACCTTTTCCTATAGATCGAAAATCAAAGAATTAGCTGTCTTCAAAGATTTGAACGTCAGCTGCAAAAAGGGGTTTAATGTGATTCTCGGTCCCAACGGAGCGGGAAAATCCACCTTATTGAAATCAATTTTCGGATTGCTCAACTACGACGGCACCATTTGGTGCGGGGAGGGCTGTGTCACAGAAATGTCGATGGATGATAAAACAAAATTCATGTCCTATCTTCCTCAAATTGACATCAGCACTTCTAGTCTATCGGTATTTGAAATGGTTTTACTCGGGCTTTTGCCCGGGTTAAGACAAAGAGTTAAAAAAGAGGATGTTCGTCAAGTTGTAAACATGTTGGAAGCTTTAAATATCGCCCACTTGACGGAGAGAAACTTCTCAGAATTAAGCGGGGGTCAGAAAAAAATGGTGTTCATTGCTCAGACCTTAGTAAGAGATCCTAAAATTATCCTTTTAGATGAGCCTGTGAACTCCTTGGATCTGCAAAGACAATTAGAACTTTGTTTTTTTCTAAAAAAGATTATAGAAGACAAAGAAATTAGCGTCATTGTTGTGCTGCACGACATCAATTTAGCCGCGCGTTTTGCCGATCATCTCATCGTTTTAAATGATCGTGGCGAGCTTTACAGCACCGGATCTCCGGAAGAAGTTGTAACAGAAACCATGCTCAAAGAAGTGTACGGCGTTGTAGCATCGATTCATCATGATGCAGAGGGTACTCCGACGGTATCGGCATTGAAATCGGTCAATAACTAGACCGATCCTAGCAGAGGCAAAGCTATAAAAAGATCAGCATTGTTGTGGTGGACACAGCGTGCTGATCTTTTTTGTGTGCCTTAGATGCGACGTTGTCGAAAAATAAAATCGTAAGGATATTCAGCGAAGAGTTTTTGCAACGCTCTTAAAGATATCTCCCATTGACAACACAGAAAGGAACCATAAAAAAGAACTAAAAATTATTTTTTCTAGGTTTAGCTTGAGTAGACCTATGTTGATGGAATCTTTAGTTCTTTAATTATTTCTTAAATTTTTTAGGCAATGGGGTATAATAAGAATGAAATAAACTTTTAAGGAGAATTTATGAACAAACCGGCAAAAAAAGGCTTAATCTTTATCGTAGCCATTCTTGCAATGGTGGGTTTGGTTTATTATTTTAATACTTTTTACATCCAATGGATTTGGTTTCACCAAATGGGCTATTTAGATATTTTTTTAAAAGAATTAACCACTAAAATTAAACTATTTGCGATGACCTTTGGGATAACCTTCATTCTCATCGCGCTTTACGGTGTGCTGCTAAAAAAGACAGCGCCGAAATTAATTGTTGAAGATACGGAGAAAAAAAACAAATGGCATCGTTGGCTCATTCCGGCGGTCGGAGCTTTTTTTTCTGCGGAACTGGTGAGCCGAACCCTTTGGTTGAAATGGTTGCGTTTCAGCAACTATACAGATTTTGGCAAGACCGACCCCTTATTTAATCAGGATATCGGCTTTTACTTTTTTAAATTAGCTTTCTACCAAGAGCTCTATGGCCTTGTTATGGGCCTGTTTGTAGTAGGAGCTTTGATGTCTATTTTATATTTGGCCTATCGCCACTATCGTTACGTCACTTCCGTTTACGACGGTGCGACGGATTTTAAAAGCGGTTTTGGTATCGGAGAAATGTCCAAACGTTTCTTTACCGCCATGTCGAAGCCCTTATCCTTTTTCGTCGGTACCTTCTTTTTATTGTTGACGGCGGGACTGATTTTAAGGCGCTTTCAATTTGTATATGGCGGTACGGGTATGGTTTACGGTGCCGGCGCAACCGATGTCAATATCGGTTTAAATCTCCTAACCGTGGTGACGGTGATAGCCTTCATTTCCAGTATTTTGACCTATGCCTCCGCTTTTTTAAAGAGAAAATTTTTATTGATTTTGGCACCTTTGGTGATGGTGGCCTTATTGTTTTCCAGTTCCGTGTTGCAAACTGCTTATCAGTATGCTTTTGTGAACCCCGACCAATTTTCGAAAGAGCAGAAGTTTTTAGAAAAAAACATCCAAGCCACCAGAGAGTCCTACGGGTTAGATCAAGTGGAGATTAAAGAATTCTCAACGACCCAAAACATCACGGCGGAAGATATTTTAGAGAACTCGGAAACCATCGAAAATATCCCCATTAATGATCGCAACCCCACCAAAGACATGTACAACTCCATTCAAGGGATCAGAAACTATTATTCCTTTGGCGATGTCGATGTCGATCGGTACCGTATTAACGACACCTACACCCAAGTTTTTTTAGGAACACGAGAAATTAATTCCGATGCCTTACCCGACGATGCGAAAACCTGGGTCAACAAACATTTAAAATACACCCATGGTTTTGGCCTTGCGATGTCGCCGGTCAACAAAACCAACGAAGTCGGGCAACCGCAACTCTTAGTCAAGGACATACCGCCGCAAACAGAGCACGGCGCCTTGGCTATCGAAGAACCGAGAATATATTTCGGTGAAGAAGACTACGAATACGTCATCGTCAATGCCAGAAGCCCGGAGTTTGATTACCCTTCGGGAGAAGATAATCAAGAAGTCTTTTACAAGGGTGAGGGCGGCATTCAGCTCAATTTGATCAATCGCTTGGCTTTTGCTTTTTATTATAGAAGTCCCGAATTGCTCTTGAGCCCTCAGGTAACCTTTGACAGTAAAATTTTGATCAATCGCAACGTCATGTCCCGGGTTCAAACCATCGCACCCTTTTTACAGTACGATGAAGATCCTTATATGACCATAGCCGACGGTAGATTGTATTGGATCATCGATGCTTTTGTGGTAGACAACCGCTATCCCTACGCCACCCCCTTTGATCAGGCGACTAAAAACAACTATATCCAAAACTCTGTTAAAGTCATTGTGGATGCTTACAACGGCGACGTTACTTTTTACAAAGTACACGACGAACCGCTGATTGAAACGTATAGTAAAATTTATCCGAAATTTGTCAAAGATATTTCTGAAATGCCCGAAGAATTGCGGGCACACATCCGTTATTCTAAAAAGTTATTTGACATTCAAACGGATATTTATAAGACCTATCATATGAAAAACCCTCAAGTGTTTTACAACTTAGAGGATCAATGGGAAACGGCCAAGCAACTCTACGGTCCGGAAAAAGAAAAGATACCGTTGGAGTCTTCCTACATCATCATGAAATTACCGGATCGAGAGACGGAATTTATGCTGATGACGGTATTTACACCTCGTAACAAAGACAATATGATTGCCTGGATGGCCGGTGTTTCCGACGGAGACGAGTACGGAAAAATGGTTCTGTATCAATTTCCCAAACAGCAATTGGTCTACGGTCCCATGCAAATTGAACAACGAGTGGATCAAAACCCGGTCATAGCCCCACAATTGACTTTGTTGGGACAACAGGGTTCTCGGGTGCTTCGGGGTAATATGATGGCCATTCCGATAGAAGATGCCATACTATACGTCGAACCGATCTATATTCAGTCCAGTACGGACGGCAACCATCTGCCGGAAGTTAAAAAAGTAGTTGTCGGCTACCGAGATCAAGTGGTGATGGCCGACTCCTTAAAAGAAGCCTTGGGAGAAATATTTACAGATTTGATCGATGACGAGACCGATGCACCGGAGGACAGCGTGCCGAAACCTTTGCCCAAACCGACCAATGGCGCCGATCGAAAACTGGTCGATGATGCCAACAAAGCTTTTGAAGAGGCAAAAAAAGCACAACAGGCGGGGGACTGGTCTACTTTTGGTGAAAAATTGAATGAATTGGAACAGCTGTTAAAGCAATTACAAGAGAAGAATTGAGTCTTCAACGCATACTGGGGTGATTGAAGGCTGACAAAAGAAACAACATCTTAAAAATTAAAAGAAATCCGCTTGACAATTTGAAAAACCAAATTTATAATAATGAACAAACCTGTGATTCAGAGTGAGTAACCTTTTAGAAATCTGATAGAGAGCTGTTGGTTGGTGGAAAATGGCAGAGGCATAGAAGGTGAATGGGCTGATGAGGGCAAGCAGAATGAAGTATGCGCGCCGGAGAAGGCACTCCGTCAACAAAGTCAGCATATGATAGTATGCGTAAGAGGGCGTCCTTTGGACACCAAGCCGGGTGGCACCGCAGGAGATTTTTATCGCTCCTGTCCCAGCATTTTTATTACTGGGACAGGGGCGTTTTTTACGTTCCATCCCAAATAAAAAGGAGTGGACCTATGAAGAATCCAACAATCCCCAATCGTTTAATGCTTGAAGAAGATATGATTCCAAAGCAATGGTATAACATTCGAGCAGATATGAAAAAAAAGCCGGCACCCATCGTGATGCCCCAAACCGGAAAACCGGCAACACAGCAGGATTTAGAGCCGGTCTTTTGTAAAGAACTGGTTAAGCAGGAACTCAACAACACCGATGCCTTTATCGATATTCCCGAAGAGGTGTATGCGTATTTCAAAACCTTTCGGCCGTCACCGGTGGTTCGAGCCTATCGATTGGAAAAAGCCTTGGGAACACCGGCAAAAATTTATTACAAATTCGAGGGGAACAACACCTCCGGTAGTCATAAATTGAACTCCGCTATTGCCCAAGCCTATTATGCCAAAGCTCAAGGTTTAAAAGGACTGACCACCGAAACCGGAGCGGGACAATGGGGGACAGCACTGGCCATGGCTTGTGCACACTTCGATTTGGAGTGTCACGTCTATATGGTTAAGGCGTCCTTCGAACAAAAACCCTATCGACGAGAAGTCATGCGCACTTACGGTGCTCAGGTAACACCGTCACCTTCTATGACTACCAGCATCGGCAAAGCTATCTTGGAAAAACATCCCGGAACCGGCGGATCTTTGGGGTGTGCCATTTCCGAAGCTGTCGAAACCGCCATAAGCAACGAAGGCTATCGTTACTCCTTGGGGTCGGTTTTAAACCAAGTGGTCTTACACCAATCCATCATCGGGCTAGAATCCAAAGCGGTGATGGACGCCTATGACATCGTGCCGGATATCATCGTCGGTTGCGCCGGTGGCGGCTCCAACTTAGCAGGGCTTATCGCACCCTTTGTAGGCGAAACCCTGCGCGGAGAAAGGGACTATCGGTTGATTGCCGTTGAGCCGGCATCCTGCCCTTCCATGACCCGTGGAGAATATCGTTACGATTACAGCGATACCGGCAATATCTGCCCCATGGTCAAGATGTACACCTTGGGCTCTCACTTTATTCCGTCTCCGGATCATGCCGGCGGTTTGCGTTACCATGGCATGAACCCCATTCTATCCGAATTGTATCAAGACGGCATCTTAGAAGCCCGTTCTTATCTGCAAAGCGAAGTATTTAAAGCGGGACAAACCTTTGCCCGTGTAGAAGGGTTGTTGCCGGCACCGGAAAGCAGCCATGCTATTTTAGGCGCCATGGCAGAAGCCCTGCACTGCAAAGAAACCGGTGAAGCCAAAACCATTTTGTTCGGTTTAACCGGTACCGGCTATTTCGATATGAAGGCTTATCAAAAATACAATGATGGCGACATCGTGGACTTTGTTCCCAGCGATGAGGCCATTCGACAGTCCTTAGATAGATTACCGAAAATTGATCTCTAAAAGAAAGTTGAGAAATGAAATGAAGAAAAAAAGTTTATTGTTGGTGGTTGGTCTTTTGGTCTTGTCTTTGTTAGCAGGTTGCGGTGGCGGCAGTACCACAACAGACAACGAAGAAGATAAAACCTCCGGTGTTCCCACCGTTGGTGTCATTCAATATGCCCCCCATCCCTCTTTGGACAATTGCTACAAAGGTTTTTTGGAAGGTCTGGCAGAGGGTGGATTCGACAAAGACGCTGTTCAAATTGACTTTCAAAACGCTCAAGGCGATGCCGCCAATAGCGATATGATGGCAAAAAACATGGTCTCCAACAATGTGGATATGATAGTCGGTATCGCGACACCGGCGGCCATGTCGGCCTATTCCGCCTCTAAAGGTCAGGACATTCCCGTTGTGTTTACGGCAGTCTCCGATCCCTTGGCAGCGGGTATCGTCCAAGACATGGCAAAATCCGGAACCAATGCTGTGGGCTCCGCAGATGTGTTGCCCTTGGAACAACAAATGAAAATGATCCGAGCATTCCTACCGGAAGGTAAAAAAATCGGTATTTTGTATACCACCAGCGAACCGAACTCCGTCTCTCACTTAGAAAAATTCAAAGAATTGGCTCCGACATACGATTTTGAAATTGTAGAAGTCGGCGTCACCAATGCTTCCGAAGTCGCCAGCGGTGCAGAAGCCTTGGTTGCTAAAGAAGTCGATTGTATCAACAACTTCACCGACAACAATGTGGTCAACAATTTGAGTTCCGTGTTGCAAGCGGCAGAAAAAGCGAAGATTCCCGTTTTCGGCAGCGAAATCGAACAAGTTAAAAACGGTTGTATGGCTTCTGAAAGTATCGACTACCTTGCCCTAGGGCGAGAAACCGGACGCATGGCGGCCAAAATCTTAAAAGGCGAGGCAAAACCTCAAGATTTGGCAGTCTTTGAAGTGGAAGAGAGCACGCCGGTTTACAACGAAGAAGTCATGAAAAAATTAGGCATCGCGTTGCCGGAAGCGCTGAAAGATGCGCAAGTAGTTAAATAGTACAGTAAGGAAATGAATATGGGAGTTTTAGGCAATCTGGCCATCAATGTATTTGAAGAAGGGTTTATTTATGGGATTATGGCCTTAGGGGTCTACATCACCTATGCGGTTTTGTCTTTCCCGGACTTATCCGTGGACGGAACCTTCCCCATGGGGATGTGCTTTGCAGCGATGTGTATCACTGCAGGGGTCAACCCTTGGCTGACTTGTCTATTGGCCTTTTTGGTCGGTTGCCTTGCCGGTGCTGTCACCGGCTTTCTGCACGTCAAGCTGAAAATCACGGATCTGCTCTCCGGTATTTTGGTCATGACGGGGCTTTGGAGTATCAACCTCGTCTTGACCGGCGGTGCGGCCGTCTTGCCTTACTACAATATGCCGACTATTTTTAATTCCGGCCTTGGAAGTCTGTTGCCTTTACGCTACCGGGTGGTGGTCGTCGCTTTTTTAATCGTCTTTGCGGTTAAATTAGCCATCGACGGTTTTTTAAAAAGCAAGGCGGGGCTTTTACTTCGGGCAACGGGAGACAATAACCGCTTCGTTATATCCCTAGCGGAAAATCCGGGCAAAATGAAAATCATCGGTTTGATGATCGGCAATGGTTGCACCGCCTTAGCCGGTTGTGTGCTGTCCCAGCAAACCGAATCCGCCAATGTCACCAGCGGTACCGGTATGGTGGTCATGTCTTTGGCGTCGGTCATCATCGGCACCAATTTATTTGGCAGGCTTTCCTTTTTACAGGCAACTACAGCTGTCGTTTGTGGGGCGGTTACGTACAAAGCGTGTTTATCCATTGTTATGCAAATCGGCTTGCCCACCAACTATTTAAAATTGTTGATGGCGGTTCTCTTTACCCTTGCTCTGGTTTCCAGTAGAGTTTACAGAAAGGAAGACCATTGATGACAAAACAACCCATCGTTCGCATGGAGGGTATCGACAAAACCTTTAATGCCAACACCGTCAACGAGCTGCTTCTTTTCAAGGACTTTAATTTGGAAGTCGGCAGGGGCGAATTTGTTTCCGTCGTGGGCAGCAACGGCTCCGGAAAAACCACCATGCTCAATATTTTATGCGGATCCACCAAGCCCGATGCGGGAAATATTTTTGTTAACGATAAAAATATAACCGGTATGACGGAATACCAACACTCCAAATTCATCGGACGGGTTTACCAAGACCCGGCCATGGGTACCTGCCCCTCCATGACCATTTTGGAGAATATGTCCTTGGCGGATAACAAGGGCAAGGCTTATACCTTAGCCCCGGGTGTCAACAGAAAGCGATTGGATTTTTATAAAAGCCAATTGGAACTCTTAAAACTGGGACTGGAAAACCACATGGACACACCGGTTAAAAACCTTTCCGGCGGACAGCGACAAGCCCTCTCCCTATTAATTGCCACCATGACTCAAATAGACTTGCTAATTTTAGACGAACATACCGCAGCCCTAGATCCGAAATCCAGCGAAAATGTTATGGCTCTGACCCATCGTTTTGTTCGAGAAAAAAGAATTACTACCCTGATGGTGACCCATAACCTGCGCTTTGCCGTCAACTACGGTGACCGGCTGATCATGATGCATCGCGGCAACATCGTCATGGATTTAAATGAAGAAGACAAACAACACGTACAAATCTGTGACTTAACCGGAAAATTCAATGAAATCAGTATAGAAGATGGGTGCTAGCTAAGCCATGCAAACCACTCCATTCAGCAAAAGCCCCTTGTGCTCGCACATAAGGGGCTTTTGTTGAATGGAGTGGTTTATAAGGTGTGCACATAAATGAGCGATTCGACCAAAGGGAGAAAAGCGAATGGGTGCACGCCGAAGATTTTTATAAAATAAAAAT
>LSQX01034918.1_pt1 | contig 84218 bp, 76 predicted proteins | sample 654561 | NCBI WGS metagenome assembly LSQX01 (sample SAMN04489861, study PRJNA283612) | anaerobic digester metagenome | isolation source: 4 biogas reactors fed with cattle manure at either 37C or 55C with and... | place: Denmark: Kongens Lyngby | collected 2014 | reverse complement strand
CCGTGGGTCGGGAGCATTTCGCCGTGTGTATAAATGTTAATCCCAGTTCCTTCCGTCTGTTTGAGCAGTTCGGCTAAATCTTTTAAATCATGCCCGGAGACAAGAATAGCTTTGCCGGCTTTATGCCCTAGAGGAACCGGTGTCGGTACAGGGTGTCCGTAGGTGCCGGTATTGGCAGCATCCAGCAGTTCCATGGCCCGGTAATTTATTTCTCCACATTTTAAAACTAACTGCAGCCATTCCTGCAGGTTTAAATCTGTCCGTGTTAAAGCAGCCATCGCTTCATGCACAAAGGCATATACCAGCTCATCTTCCTGACCAAGTATCAGCGCATGATCAGCGTAGGCGGAAACACCCTTTAAACCATATAAAAGAATTTGCTGCAGTGACTGGATATCGGCGTCAATAGTTTTATCTGCATCTAAACTTACCAGTAGGCCTTGTGCCGTCAGGCCGGCAAGATCGGCAGCAGGGGTAAAGGTGGCTGCCGGGTGAGTGAAGCTGACCTGACCAATTTTATTTTTCAGCTGTTCACGAAATTGAACAGCCTGCTCAATGCGTTTGACAAAATTTTGCGGGTCAAAATCTACATTTGTCAGTGTGGAAAAGATAGCTTTAACAGTGAAGTGGTTGAGCTCAGCTGCAACAGCAAGCTTCTGCTTCCTTGCCTCCACAGCATAAAGGGAAAGCCCCATTACCGCATGGAGCAGCAGATCCTGGAGTGCTGAAGTTTCAGCATCTTTGCCGCAAACCCCGTGTGCTGTACAGGCGATACCTTTTGCCGTTTGTTCGCATTGATTACAAAACATTTTCATTTAGTTTACCTCCTTAAGCGTGGTTACTTTTTTTATTGTATACACAAAGAGAGGGCAGCACTGTGACCTATGTCACTAACTGCTGCTTTACAGGAAGAAAAAACACCAGGTTTCTATCCTGGTGTTATCTTCTTTAGTGGTCCTGCTCCAATAAGTAGGCCACAACCAGTTCAAATTCGGCCGGTGTCAGTAAATCCGGTGATTTTTCTAACATCCTTTCTGCCACTTGGCGCCATTCTGCGTCATCTCGCGGTTGGCTGGTCAGACGATCAAGTGTATGGCACTCTGCACAACGTGCAGCTGCTAATTCACCACCGGTGAGTGTCGGTTCAGTGACTGAGGGTGAAGTAGATGGATTATTGCCTGGCGGCTGCTTGCTGCCGGTGCAGCCTGTCAACCATACTGCTGCCAGCAGTAGGAGGGTAAAAAGAGTAAAATATTTTTTGCGGGTCATTGTAAGATTCACCTCCGAGTCATTTCTACAATACGTTCGTCGATCCGTACATATTTCCTTCTTTTTGAACAGAAAAAAGTAGTGGAAAAAAAATGAATAAATAGAGTAAAGGTCTGCGGCAGGGACGGGAGTAAACAAGAGGCAGCGTTAAAAAAACGCGAAACGCTCTTTTGAAAGCAGGACTTTTCTCCTGCACGCAGAATAGCTTATAAAAGGATCTCCCAACCGACAAAAGCAAACCTGCTGAAAAGCAGGGACGCAAAACCATGGGTCTAATGGCTGCTGCCTATGACTGCCAGGTTGCCGAAGAGCGGAGTTTTGCTTTTTCGCTTCAGTTTCGGCTGAAGCTTTTTTTATAACCCCATAACCCCTATCACCCCCCAAGTGATAGATCCCCGAGCCGGACATACGTCCGGCTCCCCATTTTTTGCGGCAGCCAGTCCTGCTGCTTACGGAACAGCTTTAGTCCGTGTTATCCTTTCAGCAACTTTGACTAAATCTGCTTTGACAATCAGGCGTTTTGTGGTTGTTGTATAAAGGCAGGTAGTGAGGGTTAGTTCTGGCTGTTCTGTGGATTCAATTACACTCCAGTCACGGCTGTGGGTTACAAACTGTTGGCGTACTCGGTAGTGATAACAGTTAGTACCCAGAGTTAAGAAAATTTCATCCCCGGCTTCAAGGCGGTCCAAGTGGCGAAACCAGGCACCGTATACTCCCCGATGAGCAGCAATGGAGACATTGCCTTTTTCCGGGTGTTTACTTTGCGGATAAAAACCAGGGCCTTTCTTTAAATCTTCTTCAGAAATACCGTGGATAACGGCAGCCTTTAAGTCGAGTTTGGGAATTTCCAGCAGGCCAAGGGCGGCAGGTAAATCTTCTTTGCTCTGTTCCGGGTCGATGTCAGGGGCAGGATTTTCATGCTCCGGTGTTTCCTCCAGAGTACTTAATATCAACCGCTGATAATAAACTCCGGCTGCCCAGCGATAGAGGGGGGCGGCGGTCAGCAGTAAGCCGACGATAATTAACAACAGCCCTAGATGTTTAAGCAGACGCTGCACGGCAGTACCTCATTTCTGCATAAAAATGACAGCTATATTATATCACAGCTGACGGTCTAATTTGTCAAAAACAATTTATCGAGGGCTGTATTTTTTTCGCTAAATATTAACAGAAGCCCTATATAAGAGCAGTCCTTCTCTTGCATTACATACTTTAATCCGTATATAATAGGGAAAAAGCCTAGGGACAGGCCCTGTGAAGCATAGGAGGCAGATTGTGGTGGCTGAGTACAATCCAAGTGTAATTGAACCCAAGTGGCAGCAGTATTGGGAAGAGCATAAGATCGATCAGACTGATGATGAGGGGGGGAAAAAATACTATGTTTTAGAAATGTTTCCTTATCCCTCGGGTCGTTTACATATGGGACATGTGCGCAATTATGCCATTGGTGATGTTTTGGCTCGCTTTCTGCGCATGCGCGGTTACAATGTTCTGCACCCCATGGGGTGGGACGCTTTTGGCCTGCCGGCAGAAAATGCGGCTATTAAGAATAATGTTCATCCTGCTGCATGGACCTATAGTAATATTGAAGCGATGAAAAAGCAGCAGAAAGCCATGGGGATCAGCTATGACTGGCAGCGTGAAATAGCTACCTGTGATCCCGATTATTACAAATGGACGCAGTGGCTCTTTTTACTCCTCTATAAGCGTGGTTTAGCCTATAAAAAACATGCTGCTGTTAACTGGTGTCCCAACTGCAGTACAGTTTTAGCCAACGAACAGGTAGAAGACGGCGGTTGTTGGCGCTGTGGCGCAGAAGTAACTCTGAAAGATCTGGAACAATGGTTTTTCCGGATTACCGACTATGCAGAGCGCCTGCTGGAGGATTTAAAGCTGCTCTCGGGATGGCCGGAGCGGGTATGCACGATGCAGGAAAACTGGATCGGTAAAAGCGAAGGGGTGGAAGTCCGCTTCAAAGTCAAAGACGGCACCGATGAAATCCCTGTTTTTACCACCCGCCCCGATACTTTGTATGGTGTGACCTATCTGGTACTGGCAGCGGAACATCCTCTGGTAGAGAAGCTGACAGCCGGCACCGAGCAGGAAGCAGCAGTGCGTGCCTTTGTGGAAAAGACGAAAAAACTAAATGAAGTAGACCGAACCTCGACAGAGATGGTGAAAGAAGGGGTCTTTACCGGGGCTTACTGTCTCAACCCGGTAAATGGCGAAGAAGTGCCAATTTTAGTAGGCAACTATGTGCTGATGGGTTATGGCACCGGTGCGGTCATGGGTGTGCCGGCCCACGACCAGCGGGACTTTGAATTTGCACAGAAATATAATCTGCCGCTGCGTGTGGTCATTACGCCGCCTGGGCAGGAACTGACTGCTGACGCTTTAACAGAAGCGTATGTAGATGATGGTCTTTTAATCAATTCGGCCCAGTTTACCGGTGAGACCAGTGAAGCTGCAAAAAAGAAAATTGCCGCTTATTTAGCAGCTAACAATTGGGGCGAGGCTAAAGTAACATATCGTCTGCGTGACTGGTTAATCTCCCGGCAGCGTTACTGGGGTGCACCAATTCCCATTCTTTACTGTGAGCAGTGCGGAACTGTACCTGTGCCGGAAGAGCAGCTGCCCGTCATCCTGCCGGAAGATGTAACCTTTCAGGCCGGCGGACAATCACCCTTAGCTGTACATGAAGAATTTTTGTCTGCAGTCTGTCCTCAATGTGGCGGGCAGGCCAGGCGTGAAACAGACACCATGGATACTTTTATTGATTCCTCTTGGTATTACTTCCGCTACACCGATCCTCATAATACTGAGCTTCCCTTTACCAAAGCAAAGGGTGACGCCTGGGTTCCGGTAGACCAATATATTGGCGGTATTGAACATGCTATTTTGCATCTTCTGTACTCACGTTTTATTACAAAGGTCCTGTATGATGCAGGCTACACTGCTGCCGTTGAGCCCTTCACCCGCCTGCTTGCCCAGGGGATGGTTAATAAAGACGGGGCCAAGATGTCGAAATCTAAAGGTAATGTGGTTAGTCCGGATGAAATTATTGAGAAATTTGGTGCTGATACAGTACGCTTATTTATTCTTTTTGCTGCACCACCGGAAAAAGACTTGGACTGGAGTGACCGCGGCGTAGAAGGCAGCTACCGTTTCCTGAAGCGTGTGTGGCGGTTAGTTGACCGTTATGCTGCAGTCCTGCAGCGGGCAGGGGAGCAGCAGGCAGAAGCAGACAAATCTGATCAGGAAATGCGCCGTGCCGTGCATACAGCATTAAAGAAGGTGACGGAAGATATTGAGGAGCGCTTCAACTTTAATACTGCCATTTCCTCAATTATGGAAGCCGTTAATGCCGCTTATAGCTACATGCATGAAAAGGAAGATAATGTTCATCCCGGCATCATGAAAGAAGCCCTTGAGATTTTAGTATTGATGCTGGCACCCTTTGCCCCCCATCTGGGAGAAGAACTGTGGCAGCGCTTAGGACATCAACCCAGCGTTCATTTACAAAGCTGGCCGACCTTTGACCATACAGCTTTACAAGTTGCCGAGGTAGAAATTGTGGTGCAGATTAACGGTAAAGTACGGGACCATCTCATGGTGCCTACAGGTTTAACACGGGAAGCACTGCAGGAGTTGGCTTTGGCCAGTGAAAAAATTGCGCAGCAGGTACAGGATAAGCAAATTGTGAAGGTGATTGCCGTTCCGGATAAGTTGGTGAATGTCGTCGTACGCTGACATTTCCCAGGTAATAATGTCAAAAAAACAAAATAAGCGCCCGTGAGAAATGATGGGCGAAGAACAGATAAAGCTTGCTCTACCAAGATAGGGCAAGCTTTTTTAAAAGTCAGGAGGGCATTGCTAATGTTACAGCTGACCAGACGAGAGCAGCTTGGTGCTATCATCCTGGTCGTCTTATTACTGTTAGGTTTGCTCATCCGCAATTTATTGCTGCCGAAACCGGCAGTGGAGGTAATAACTCCTCCGGAGACACCGGCAGAGGAAGAACAGACTGAACAGGAAATTGTTGTGCATGTGGCAGGTGCAGTCCATGCTCCGGGAGTTTACACGCTGCCGGCAGGCTCCAGGGTTTATACGGCACTGGAAGCGGCAGGAGGGGTGCTGCCGGAAGCAGATCAACATGCTCTGAATCTTGCCGAACCGCTGCTGGACGGCCGCCGCATTACTGTGCCTTTCCAGGGGGAGCAAAAGGAAAATGCGGCTGAAAACGGCAAAATAAATATTAATACAGCTACAGCAGCTGAACTGCAGCAGCTGCCGGGGATAGGTCCGGCCAAAGCAGCAGCCATTATTGCTGAGCGGGAAAAGAACGGCCCTTTTCAAACAATAGATGAATTAACCCGTGTTTCCGGTATTGGCCCTAACACTCTGAATGTAATCAGGGATTATCTTAGTCTGTATTAATTCTTTATTTCAGACCGGCAAACAGCTTTTGCAGGATTTCTGTAACGGTAGGAAATTCGAGCTTGAGAAATTGTATAACGGCCATGGTTGAGGCAAACAGCCATAAAAGCAGAAAGACTGCTAATTCACGCCACATTTTGTTATAAATGAGGCGCGGTGCTTCAAAAACAGCTGCGGCTAATAAACATAAAAGCAATAATAGCAACGGGTGCACCTCCGGTTACTTAAGGTCGGGGTCGGGCAGGATTGGACTGCAGACCTGTGCGGCGAACATCGGAAGTAACCACTATCTCGACCTTAAGCCTGCTGAATTGCTCAGACCAATTGTCCTGCAGCCGGCTGAAGAGTTTTGGTTCATGGCGATGCAAAATAGTGCCAAAGCCAACAAGATCCACCTGCAGCTGCTGCATTTTACGCAGGGATTTTTCCATTTCCTTCTTGATGACGGCTGCATTGGCGCTGTTGATTTTGTTGATCATTTCCGGCGTGTTAAGTTTTGATGCGGCCGTCTGTGAGCGGATATCTCCTTCGGTAATTACTTCCACAGAAAAAGAAACCTGCCCATTTTTTATCTGCGGTTTAATTTTGGCCTGCACGCGGGAAACGAGCAGAGTAATACTTTCCTCTGGTTGTTCGGGGTCTGGGATGGCCAGATAGGTGCGGCTGGTTTTACCTAAAAACCACTGAAAACCGCGGGTTTCAGTGGCATCCAGTAACCCTGCCAGTTTATCATCGCGAAAAGCGGCAACCCCCGTCATTGTTAAGACTTCAGCAGCTTTTTCCCCGCCGCCGCTGCTTTCCCCTTCCTGGCCGCTGCCTCCACTACCACCGCCGCCACCTTCTTCTTCGCCACCGGGTTTTTGTTCGGCCTCTAAACCGGGAATTACCTCCTCCAGGGGCGGACTTTTCAGCAGCAAGGCAGAATAGGCTTCCTGCCCCGGCGTAACTACTTTTTGTAAAAATCTATATGCCGGCAGTGGTTCAGTTTCCGGTAAATACCGTGACTGCTCAATCATGCCGATGATTTCTTCCGTGATCCCCACTTCTAAACGTTCTGTTGTTGTCAGGATTTGTTGGGCAAGGCCTTTGGTAAAAACGAGATGGGAATTTAGACGGATCTGCGGGGTGCGGAGTATAAAATCAAATACGTGGGCCAGCCCATGTTTGGCCATTTCTTCGCCGATGACAATTACTTCGGCGTGGGAAAGAAACACCCGCCTTGATAAATTTAGACTGGCCTGGCGCAGCGCCAGATTTAATGTGGCCCCAACACCGGAAAAAAGCTGTGTAGGTTCTGCGCCACCGCCGCCGCCTTCACCCCCTACAACATCGGAGGGGAGGGAAATGGCGAAGGTAACCAGGTAAGGCGCCCGGCGCCCCGGCAGGTAATCAATGGCAATAGTCCGGACCAGGGCCAATTCTTCTATTTCAATATGGTCCCAGCAGCCTGCCGCAAAGAGATTAAGGCAAAGGAGGAGCAGACATAAAAGAATGATTTGTTTTTCCATTGCGACCTCCGCAGTTAACCTTGAGCAAACTTTTCCCTGAACCAGGTAACCAGCAGCAGCATGAGGGGAATACCGAAATAAAGGGACAGAATGGCCGGGTTGGTGCTGCTGACAGCTGTTTCCAGCTCAGAAATGTTTTTATACATGGAAAAGGAACGGACGATGGCAATAATCCCCAGGGGCAAAACCACCGGCCGTATTTCCCTTAGACCGGTAATTTGTGCCAGGCCTAAACTGGCACAGTATAAATAGTAAGAAGTTTTAATAAAAACACCGGCTACCCAGACTACCATCACCAGCACCTCGAAGCGTGACAAGATTCGTGCTACATTGATGGCGCGTACAAAAGTGAGGATGGGAAAGCGGGGAATAACGGTAAAGTATGGACCAAAGGTGGCCAGCAGTGCCAAGATGCCGACTGCTACAAGGCCGTTGGCAAAAACCGTAGCTGCAGTACCGACAGCGAAGGCCTGCTTAGGGCGCGTTAAAAAAGGCATAATGACGGCAAAGGACACGGTATCTACAGCCCACACTTCCGGAACGAGGGATGTTTTCAGCAGCGGCAGGAACTGAACGGTAAACAGGGGCTGCAGATTACCTAAATCCCAGTTGCCAAGAGAAAGCAGCAGAATGATATACAGGGAGCTGATGACTAAAATAATAATAAATTCATTCATGCGGGCTATAACTTCCAAGCCGGCATAAACAGACCAGACCGCCAAAAAAACCAGGCTGAGGGAGAAAACGGAGAGCGGTGTATTGGGCATAAAGGAAGTGGTCATAAAATCACCGAATTCCCGGATAACAATGGCCACTACCTGCAGAAAATTCCAGATATAAACCAGGCCTACCGCCTTGCCCAGCCAGCGGCCTAAAAGTGTTTGGCTGTACTGGAAAATTGTTTGTCCCGGGTGTTTGCGTCCCAGCCAATAGACCAGGGACAGGGTAACCACTCCCCATAATGTTCCCAGCAGGACGGCCAGCCAGGCATTTTGTCCCAGTTGTTTGACGGTGAAAGAGGGAACCAGCAGGATCGATGTGGCATTTAAAGCGATAACCAACAGTTCCCCGGCCTGACGGGGGGAGATCTTACCCTTCTCCAGCATCCTGCTCTGACGTTTGCTCATGTGCTAGTTCACGCTCCTCAAATGGTGTTGTCGGTGCCCAAATATTCATCGCCTGCCGCCGCTGCTGCTGCAGATTTAGTAAGCGTGGGCGGAAAGTGTAAAGCCACCAGGGTGGACGAATGAGCGTTTTTACCATGTCATCGGCAGTGCCATGAACCAGCGGTGTCAGGTAGGGAACGCCAAAGGACTGTAAGCCTGCTAAATGAATAAGAATGATAATCAAACCAAAAATTACGCCGTATAAGCCCATGACCGCACCTAAAATAATTAAAGGAAAGCGTAAAATTCGTAAGGATATGGAAGCATTAAAGGCCGGAATGGCAAAAGTAGAGATGGCAGTAGCGGCTACAACTATCACCATACCGGGAGAAACAAGTCCGGCACGAATGGCAGCATCGCCGATGACTAACCCACCGACAATACTGACAGCCTGACCGACTGTTTTCGGCAGGCGCACACCGGCTTCACGCAGTACCTCAAAGGTGCTTTCCATGAGCAGCGCTTCCGCCAGAGCCGGGAAAGGAATCCCCTCCCGGGCTGCCGCAATATTTAACAGCAGGGAGGTGGGCAGCATCTCCTGGTGAAAGTTAATTACAGCTACATAGGAGGCAGGTAAAATTAAGGCAATATTCAGAGCAAAAAGCCGCAGCAGCTGCAGGAAGGTTGCAACAAAGGGTCTTTCATAAAAATCTTCAGAGGCCTGGAGAAACTGGAAGAAGCTGGTGGGGATAATCAGCATAAAGGGCGTATTGTCTGTCATCACCAGTATGCGTCCTTCTAAAATTGCTGCCGCTGCCTTATCTACACGTTCAGTATGTTCTATTTGGGGAAAGATGGAGAAAGGTACATCTTCAATATATTCTTCGATATAGCCGGATTCTAAAATGGCATCGGTGTCAATGGCAGCTATTCTCCGCCTTACTTCGGCCAGTGTATCCATGTTGACAATGTCATTGATATAGACCAGATTGATATCGGTAGCCGTCCGCCTGCCGGCTTTCATCGTCTCAATGCGTAAATTTTCATTTTTAATCCGTCTGCGCAGCAGTGAAGTGTTAATGCGCATAGTTTCTGTAAAGCCTTCGCGGGGGCCGCGTACAGCAGCTTCGGTTACCGGCTCATCTACTGAGCGTTTTTCCCACATACGGGTGCCAAAAATAAGGATACGCTGTTCACCATCAATGAAGAGCGCTGTATCTCCGGATAGTACCATTTTTATAGCCTGTGTGAGATTGGAAACTTGAGAAAGCTCACTGGCCGTGGCGACATGTTTTTTTATCAGCTCGAAGGCATTGTCGGCAGTTATTTTTTCCGCATAATCATGAGCAATGGTGCCGGAAAGAATGGGCTGGATAATATTATCGTTAATCAATTTTTTATCGACCAGCCCGTCAATAAAAAGCAGGGCCAACTTGACGCGATCTCTGCTGGTATTAAACTCACGGATAACTACATCATTGCTTTCTCCGAGACGCTTTTTAATCAGTGCCAGCCGCTCAGACAAAACAGGTGTATCATCATTTTCCGGCTTCTGGGCAGCTTCTTCCTTATCTGTCTGCGGAGGAAGAGACTGTTTTTTGCGAATCAGTATTTTTTTTAAAAATGTAAATGCGTTGGCCATAGTACCTCCGTCAGCAAAACTAGTACTAGTTAGAATATCTGTCAAAGAAGAAGTTTTTATCCCTCAACAAAAGCGAGTAAAATATATAGGGCAGGAAAACAGCGTCTGAACACGAATATACTAAGCAGGGATGCTGCACAGCTGATGATAAACATAAGCTGTTTTTCCATGCTGTTGTCAGCTTTTGTTTTTTAGACTGCCCTTTTGGGAGCTGCTTTATCAGTATTTGCTGTTTAACATTTAACATTGTGATTATGCTGTTAGTATGTAAGAAAGCACAATAAACCTGTCTGCAGGAATAAACAGCCGGCTGTTTTTAGTCGGCGCAGATGAAGTTGGAGGAATGATGAAAAAGGTTGTGATTTATACTGATGGCGCTTGTTCCGGCAATCCGGGACCGGGGGGTTATGGCGCGGTGCTGCTGTACGGCAAACACCGCAAGGAAATTTCCGGCGGAGAAAAAGCAACCACCAACCAGCGTATGGAGCTTTTGGCTGCCGTGGCCGCTTTAGAGGAGCTGAAAGAACCTTGTCAGGTTGAACTGTATAGTGACAGTGCTTATTTAGTTAATGCTTTTAATCAGCGTTGGTATGTGAAATGGCAGCAAAATGGCTGGTTGAACAGTAAAAAAGAGCCGGTACAGAATCGTGATTTATGGACAAAACTTTTGGCTTTAGCCGAAAAACACCGGATAGAATGGATTAAAGTAAAGGGACATGCTGATGACGAATTAAATAATCGCTGTGATCAGCTGGCACGTGCGGCTATTCCCCGTCCTTAGTGTATATGAGCATAGTAGTGGTAATAAATTCTGCGGGAACATTTCTGGTCATTTCCCGTCTATGCTGTTAAGGGTTAGGGACGGAGAGTCTCGCTCGATTTGTGAGGGGGCTGAAAAATGAGAAAAAAACAGTTGTTAAGTCTCTTCTTTGTCATATTCCTGCTGCTGGCCGGCTGCAGTGCCGGCAAAAGAACTGCAGATGCAGGGTATGGTGAGGGAGGCCTGGCGGCTCCGTCTGCTCCGACCGATTCCCGGGAGGATGTCCAAAATGAGCTGCCGGCAGAAGACGACAGTATGGGCGGGACGGAGCAGAAGTTGATCCGTACGGCCAGTGTGGTTCTCGATGTGGAAGGATTGGAGGAAGCTATTGAAGCCATTACCGTAACTGTGACAGGTGTAGACGGCTTTCTGGCCAAATCAAATGTTTATGGTGCTGCGGAAAACCGTACGGCTGAGCTGACCGTGCGCTTACCGGCGCAGCATTTAGATGCAGTGCTGAAGGAAATAAAACAAGTCGGTAAAGTACAGCGGAGCAGTACAGGCAGCAATGATGTAACGATGCAGTATATAGATTTGGAAGCACGTATCCGCAATTTGCAACGGCAGGAAGAACGATTGCTGGATGTTTTGTCGCAGGCCTCGACAGTGGAGGATATTTTGCGTGTCGAACAGGAATTGGCCCGGATCCGTGGTGAACTGGAAGCACGTACTGCGGAATTCCGCTACCTGAAAGACCGCGTTGATTATGCTACGGTAGATATTTTTCTGCATGAAACTACTACTGCCAGCAGTACCATTACCGCAACCGGCCTGAAGGGTGTTTGGCAGCGCGGCCGCAGCGGTTTTGTCAAGTCTGTCAATGCCATGCTCACAGGTTTAGGCAGTTTTTTCGTCTTTCTTTTAACTTCGCTGCCCTATTTGCTGCTCTTTAGTTTAATCGGGGCGCCCATGTATGTACTGGTGCGTAAGTTCAGGGATCAACGCGGCAGCTCCTAATCTTTCATACTGAAGGAGGAGTTGATGATGGCACTGCTGCCGCTGCTGGTATTGGCCTTTGCCGCCGGCATTGCCTTGGCTGATAAATTTTCCTTTTCCTACCGGGGGCTGCTGCTCCTGCTGCTCGCAGCGCTGGCTGCAGGCATAATTATACCTAACAAAAAGAAGCACGCTGCTGCGGTGCTTCTTTTGCTCTTTCTGGGGCAGGGCATGCTTGCTTACCAACTGGCTGAGCGTGCCCTGAAGCAGCCTTTAGCGCCCCTGTGGAATGTGGAAGCAGAATATCTGGGCTATGTGCAGGATGTGCTGAGCAGTAACGCGGAGAAAATACAGTTTGACTTTTATCTGGAAGAGGCTGTGCTGTCCGGGCAGCAAAGACTGCCGGTGGGAGCTTTAATTCGCGTCAGTGTTTATCGGTCCTCCTTCCGACCATTTTACGGCCAGCCGCTCAAACTGCATGGAGTGATCAAAGCAGCGCCGGGTCAGCGCAATCCCGGCGGTTTTAATTATGCTGATTATCTGGAGACGAAAAATGTTAGTGGGGTTATGACGGCAGCTCCACGGCAGATTACAGTCTTAACCGGTAATAAGGGTAAGCCGCTCATGACCTTTTTTGCCCGGGTGAGAGCTAAAGCTCTGGCCTTACTGCAGCGTTTTTTACCGCCGGAGGAGGCCCAGCTGGCAGCAGGTTTTATTTTCGGTCAAACGGAAAACATTACTGAAGAGCTGTTAACTGCTTATCAGCGTTTAGGTTTAGCGCACCTTTTGGCAGTCTCCGGCTTACATGTAGGTTTTGTCACCTCTTTGATCCTGTTTTTGTTTATGCGGCTGGGCAGACCTTTACTGTCATACTCAGCGGCCGCTCTCTTTATTCTGGTTTACGTTTTTTTAACCGGCGGCCAGCCACCGGTTTGGCGGGCGGCACTTACTGCTTTGATAACTCTTGCGGCCAAGCAGTATGGACGGGAAAGTGAGGGTCTGCAGACGCTGTCACTGGCGGCACTGCTGCTGCTTTATTTTCGTCCCCTGTGGCTTTTTAGTCTCTCTTTCCAGTTATCTTTTGCTGCCGCCGCCGGCATTCTGCTGCTGGCGCCGCGTCTGCAGGCCTCTCTTAAATGGTGTCCTCAATTTCTTGCTTCTCCTTTATCAGTCAGTATGGCGGCTCTGCTGGGGGTGCTGCCGCTGCAGGCGGCACACTTTGGCTATTTTTCCTTCTATACCATACCGCTGAACTTGCTCTGCGTACCTGTAGTTGGTTTGGTGGTTATGCTGGGTTTGCTGGGCATTCTTGTCGGTCTGGTCAGTGCGGTACTGGCTGCTCCCATTATTACCATGACTTTACCCCTGCTCTTGTTACTGACTCGCCTGCCGCCTTTTTGTCTGCGTTTACCGGCCGCGGCTCTTTATCTGTCTGCCGTACATCCTCTTTGGTGGTTGCTGTATGGGATGGTGCTCCTGCTGCTGCTGACAAAAGATAAGGTGCGGCTGCAGACCGGTAAGAAGTTGCTGCTTTTGCTGCTGCTGGGCTGTTTGCTTTATGCGGCAAGCCTGCCCTGCACTTTCCCCAGGCAGCTGACGGTTACTTTTCTCGATGTCGGACAAGGTTTGGCTGTACATATCAGTACACCGGCCGGGCAGCATTTGTTAGTAGATGCCGGTGGAGGCAATTTTGCTGCCGGGGAGCAGGTTGTGCTGCCCTATTTAAGGGCTAAAGGTGTATCCAGTTTAGCCGCGGTGATCCTGACGCATCCCCATGATGACCATTATGGCGGTCTGCCGGCAGTCCTGTCAGCTTTGCCGGTTCAGCTTTTTCTGAGTAACGGTGAAGAGGATAATGCCGCAGCATTTTCGGACCTACTGGCTATACTGGAGGAAAGGGACATCGCCTGCAGCAGTGTAAGTGCCGGTTATCGGCTGATTATTGATAATGTGGAGATTAAGGTACTTTCACCACCGGCTCAACGTTTTAGCGGTACTGCCGATGACGTAAATAATAGTTCCCTGGTGCTCAGCCTCAGCTATGGCGATTTTAGCCTGCTGCTAACGGGCGATGCGGAGTCTGCTGCTCTCAACGAGCTGATAAAAAAATACCAGGGCAGACTGAGGGCCGATGTCCTGCAGGTGCCGCATCATGGCAGCCGCAATGCTCTTTCTGCTGCCCTGCTGCGTGCAGCAGCGGCGCGGGCAGCCGTTATCTCAGTCGGCAGCAATCCCTTTGGGCACCCCCATGCTGAAACTCTGCGGCTGCTGGCTGAAAATAAGCTGGCTGTTTACCGCACTGATTTACATGGGGCCATTACTATTGTCAGTGATGGGAAAAAGTGGACAATTGCTGCCTATACTGCGCCCTAGCGATAAAGTCCGCCCCGTCAGGATAATTTCATAGATTAAACAGTCTTGGACATAATAGCGAACAGAAAGGAGCTCATTCTGGAGGGATTTCTGTGCGAGTCTTAATGTTTTCCTGGGAATACCCACCGCGGGTGATAGGAGGTCTGGCGCGTCATGTGGCTGAGTTAAGTATGGCGCTGCAGGCAGAAAATACACAGGTAGATGTAATCACTATTGATGAGGAGGGCACTGCAGCGGAAGCAGAAATCATCCACGGGGTGTGTGTGTGGCGCATACGCCCCTACCACCTTGTGCCCAGGGACTTTATCTCCGGCATTTTACAGTATAATTTAGCGATGCTGGAAAAAACACTGGCTTTAGTCCGGCAGGGTGAAGATTATGACTTAATCCATGCTCATGACTGGCTGGCGGCTTACGCCGCCCGGGCAGTAAAACATGCTTTAAAAAAGCCCCTTGTTGCCACCATTCATGCTACTGAATATGGGCGCAACCGTGGTTTACATACGGAAGAACAACGTTACATCAGTGATGTGGAATGGTGGCTTACCTATGAGGCCTGGCAGGTTATCTGCTGCAGCCATTATATGCGCGCCGAACTGCAGAGAATATTCCACCTGCCTGAGGACAAAATTGCCGTTATTCCCAATGGTGTAGATCCACAGCAGCTGCTGACAGCACCTCTGACAGCGGCAGAGCGGGCACAATATGCTGCTGCTGATGAAAAAATCGTTTTCTTTATTGGCCGTTTAGTGCAGGAAAAAGGTGTACATATCCTGCTGGAAGCGGTGCCCCATGTTTTGGCGGCAATACCAAAAACAAAGTTTGTGATTGCCGGCAGAGGTCCGGCCTGGGATGCCCTGCACCGTCAAGCCAGGAAAATGGGTATTGAACAGCATTTATATTTTACCGGTTATATTGATGATGCTACACGTAATAAACTATACAAAGCGGCAGCGGCAGCTGTTTTCCCCAGTCTTTACGAACCCTTTGGTATTGTAGCCCTGGAGGCAATGGCAGCTTCAGTACCGGTTGTAGTTTCGGCTACGGGCGGGCTGGCAGATATTGTTGACCATGGTGTTACCGGTTTAAAATGTTATCCGGATAATGCTCTGTCCTTGGCAGAGCAGCTAATTACCATCTTACAGAAGCCGCGTTTTGCCCAACAGCTGGCAGAGCAGGCGCGACAAAAAGTGCACAAGGAGTTTGCCTGGCAGGAAATAGCCAAGCAGACTCGCAGTATATACCTGAAGGTACTGACCGATTATCAGCAGAGCGACTGGCAGACAGCAGCTTGTACACAGCCAGCAAAATGATCTGCCCCAATTGGTACAGTAATTAGCGGCAGTTAAGTTGAGGGGGGAAGTAGATGAAGGCAATTATCATGGCCGGTGGTGAAGGTTCACGTCTGCGGCCGCTGACATGTGGCCGGCCTAAACCTATGGTGCCGCTCATCGACCGGCCGCTGATGGAACATATAGTGGCTTTACTGCAGCGGCAGGGTTTAACTGAGATTGGCGTAACCTTACAGTATTTACCGTGGCAGATAAAAAACCATTTTAGAGACGGGCGGGAGTTCGGCGTAGACATGCGCTATTTTATTGAGCATTCGCCCTTAGGCACAGCAGGCAGTGTGAAGAATGCTGCTTCTTTTTTAGATGATACTTTTCTGGTGATCAGTGGTGATGCCCTGACCGATTTTGACCTGCAGCAGGCTATTGAGTTTCATCGGCAAAAGGGTGGACTGGCTACACTGGTATTGACTACAGTGGAAAAACCGCTGGAGTATGGAGTAGTTATCACCAATGCAGACGGGCAGATAACACAGTTTCTGGAAAAACCCGGTTGGGGTGAAGTTTTTAGTGATACCGTTAATACAGGCATTTATATTTTAGAGCCTGAAATACTTAAGTTTATTCCTGCCGCTGCCAAATTCGATTTCTCCCGGGATCTCTTCCCGCTGCTCATGGCAAAAGGTTATCCTTTATATGGTTTTGTCGCGGCTGGCTACTGGTGTGACATCGGCAATTTACAGCAGTACCATCAGGCCCATCTTGACATGCTCTCCGGTAAGGTAGATATCAAGCTGCAGACCCGGGAGACAGCGCCCGGCATTTATGTCGGTGAGGATGTGGTGATTGAACCGGGAGTCCGCCTCGAAGCTCCTGTCTTCATCGGCAGTGGAGCCCGTCTTAGGGAGGGAGCGGTGGTAGCGGACGCATCTGTAATTGGCTCGTATACAGAAGTGGACGCCTATGCTTCTGTTAAACGCAGTCTGATTTGGCGTAACAGCTACCTGGCGCCGCATACGGAAATTCGTGGTGCCATCATTGGTGATTGTGTACAGGTCCGACAGGGCTCTGCGCTGTTTGAAGGTGTGGTTGTAGGAGATCATTCGGTTTTAGAAGAACATTGTACCATTAAACCCCGTGTCAAAATCTGGCCGCATAAACGGATAGCGAGCGGCAGTATAGTTGCGGAAAGCATTGTCTGGGGCACAAAGCCAGTACAAAGTTTATTTGGTAATGACGGTATCACAGGTATTGTCAATTTAGAAATCACACCGGAACTGGTAGCCAAAGTGGCTGCAGCTTATGGTTCCCTTGTGGGTGAAGGCAGCCAGGTAGTAGTAAGCAGCGATGACTGGAAAGCTTCCAGAATGTTAAAAGCGGCGGCGCTGGCGGGACTGCTCTCCGCCGGTGTGCAGGTCTATGATCTGGATGTCTCCGTTACACCTATAACCCGCCAGGCTGTTAAACAGCTGCGGGTTAAAGGCGGTATTCATGTACAGTTGTCACAGGATGTTAACACTAAAACACGACTGCAGTTTTTTGATGACGCCGGTTTACCACTGACTAAAAGTTGGGAACGAAAAATAGAGCAGACCTATTACCGTGAAGATTTTAAACGGATTAAAGGTTTGGCTGTAGGTGAGAGTATTAATTTTGCACAATATGCAGATTCTTACCGTGACAGTTTGCTGCAGAGTCTGGAGCTGTCAGTTTTTGCTAAGCAAAGGCGGAAAATACTATTAGCCTATCCTACGCCTTGGCTGTATACATATCTTCTGCCGGTACTGCAGCATCTAAACTGTGAAGTTATTACTCTCTCTGCTGCCGGAGGAGAGCCGCTCACGCTGCAGATGCTGCAGCAGCAGTTTAGTAATGCAGCTGCGGCAGTACAGCGCCTGCAGGCCGATTTAGGTGTGCTGATGGACGGTAACGCGGAAAAACTGGTACTGTTTACGCCGGCAGGACGGGTTATTACCGATGAGCTGTTTAGGGCGTTAATTGCGATGATTATTTTTCACAGCCGCCGCGGCAGCACCATGGCCGTACCCGTTACTGCGCCGGCAGTAATTGATAAAATAGCTGCCGTGTATCAAGGCAGGGTTATGCGGACTAAAACGGCGCCGCGCTCCTTGATGGAGGCACTGGCTGCTGAGGGCGGCAGTCAAAAATATGATCCCTTCACCCTCAGCTTTGATGCCATTGCCGCCCTTTTAAAAATTCTCGAGTATTTAGCTGCTGAGGAGACAGATTTAACGGCACTGGTTGACAAGATTCCCCCTTTTTATCTGCACCAGTGTGAAGTGGAATGTTCCTGGGAAGCCAAAGGTGCTGTGATGCGTCGTTTGATTGAGGAAACACGAGGGAAGGAAGTAGAATTATTAGATGGGGTGAAAGTAAAACATCCCCAAGGCTGGGCCTTAGTGCTGCCTGACTCTGAAAAACCTGTCTACCGGATTTTTAGTGAAGGTTATAGCGCGGAAGCTGCAGAAGAACTGACAGATTTTTATGTGCAGAGAATAAAACAATATCAAGGCGAGTTGGGCAAATGAAAAATCAGGGCATAGTAATGATGCCCTGATTTTTTTCGCCTATCCGCAGGGATGGCAGCGCCCTTCTTGTGTTGTGCGCTTAGTGTAATGCAGCAGCAGTTTTTACCGTTTGCTGCATGGGTGCATAGATACGGTAATCTAGCTGCGGAAAAAGATTATCCGCTGCTTGCAGTTTGTGCAGCCACTCTGCATCAATTTTGTTGTCATAAAGTTGCTGCCACAGTCGGTTGAAACGCACTAAATGATCGTGGACACGCTGCTGGGCGTACTGCACCATGGTGCCTGTGGTCATAATAAAAGGCCAGTCACTGGCTTGGGCCAACAGCAGTTCACGGGCTAACTGGTTTAAGGCCTCTTCCTGCAGACCGTTGGCGTGAGGAAAATCGGCGGCTGCCTTGGTCATACGGGCGGCAGCCAGATGCAGATGACGATAAATCCAGTCATTGTTCCCGTTTAACCATACTTCATGGTAACCGTTATTGCCCCAGCTGGAGGAGGAAGGTTCTGCTTCCTGCAGCGGTAAAGCAAGACTTAAATATTCAAAAGGGGTAATGGGACGAAAGACAGCTTGCTCGTAATGTATTTTCCTAAACAGATAATCCAGCCATATTGGTCCTTCATACCACCAGTGACCAAAGAGCTCTGCATCATAGGGAGCGACAACAATGGGAGGACGATCAATCTCCCCGGCGGCATACTCGATTTGCCGCTCGCGGTTAAACATAAAATTACCTGCGTGTTCGGCCGCTTTTTTTTCTGCTGCTTCCAGATTATATGGTTCTTTATGGTCCGTTTTGCCGGTGATGCGGAAATACTTAAAACCTGTATGTGTCCGTATACCATCTGGATGAATGTAGGGTCTGACGTAGTCGAGCGGCAAATCGAAACCTATATCACGGTAGAAATCGCGATAGACAAAATCACCGGGGTAACCCTCCGTTTTGCTCCAAACCTGCCTGCTGCATTCTTCATCACGACCGAATGCCGCCACCCCGTGGGGCGTAAGCAGGGGGCTGTAGGTACCGTAGGCAGGACGGGGCTTAGCATAGATAATGCCGTGAGTATCAACAAAGAAGTAATTAATGCCAAGCTCGGCCAAAATACTGTCAATGCTGTCATCGTAGCCGCATTCCGGCAGCCAGATCCCTTTAGGGGGCTGACCAAATAAACGTGTATGTTCTTCCACTGCAGTACAGAGCTGAGCGTATACAGCTTCCGGGTTTGTAGACAAAAGAGGTAAATAGCCATGCGTAGCCGCGCAGGTTATAAGCTCTACCTTACCGCCGGCTGCCAGCTGCCGGAAGGCCTTTATTAAATCGGCCTGATAGGTGATAAAAAATGTCTGATAGGCAGTCTGCAGCCGCTGTCGGTAATGGCGGGCCAAAGGCGAGAAAACGGCGTCATGGGCAGTACGCGCAGTTTCTTTATCGGCTAACTCCAGTAAGGACAATAAATAGCTGCGGTATTTTTCCTGTAAATATTTATCCTGCCACATGGCGGCCAAGGTGGGTGAAATGGAGATAGTCACCCGATAATCAATCTTGTCTTGTTCCAGATTATTAAAGGTTTCGAGTAAGGGTAAATATGTTTCTGTCAATGCTTCAAACAGCCACTTTTCTTCCAAAGAGTAGGGATATTCCGGGTGCCGTACATACGGCAGATGGGCATGCAGAACAAGGGCAAAATAACCTTTAGTCACCATAATTCTCCTTTGCGAGGGGGTCAGCGTCCAGGCTGCTGAACAGCTCATATGATGAATAACCGGACAGACGGCGATAAAAGCGGCGCTGCCAAAAGGCGAACAGGCGCCAGCGCGGGTCAATCACGGAAGAAAGGCTGCTGCGGGGCGTGCTTACTGTATTTGAGGTCAGCATCACCACAAAGGTACCGTCATCAAGCCTGCGTCCTAACTGGGCATAGTAGCTTTGATCGGCATCGTTTACCTCCAAATACCAGTTGTTAGCCTGGTGGTTGACAGCGAAATCCTGTACAGTCCCTGTCATAATGTTTTTTAATTTAATCAGGCTGTGACCCCTGAACCACTGCTCCGGAAACTGTTGTGCGAAACTTTCTTCCAATGCCGGTGTGATTTCCCAGTAAGCAACAAGCTTATGCGGATCCCGGGGCAAAAGTACCAAGCGATCTACACCGTAGCAGTGAGGAAGTGTCCAGCCTGCATTCAACTCATGACGATCCGGTGTATGCATAACTGCCTCCTTACAAGCACAGAATTTTAGGCGCAAAGATTAAACACATGTAGTAGTATTGCCCTTGTCTATTGTTCTTATTTACACTGCCCTTTACCAAGCTGCCATAGTTTGCATATAAATGCCGCGATGCGGCAAGCTATGCTTACAGCGTATAAAGAGCAACAGCGTTTTGCAGGAGGGAGCCAATGTGCGCATTGCGCTTATCTGCCGCAATTTAAGTACTTTTGATACAGATGCTACCCTGCTCCGTCTGGCCGGGGAATTAACGGAAAAAGGTTATGAATGCTGTGTCTTTACTGCAGACAGCGGGCCGGCGGTACAAAAGGAGCGCTTTGATGCAGCCTTTTCCGTTGTTTATAACGGTCAGCTTACACAGGTTGCAGTTACAGAACAAAAGCAGGGGTGGGTGCGAATTTTTACCATTGCCGCCGCCAACGCTTATCTTTTTGCCGCTGCCGCGGCCGGTATGATGCGCCGGCTGCAGCTGCAGGGGGAAAAAATATCATTACTGCATCTTTTCAGTGCGGAGGATGTCTGCACTGCTTTATTATGCCGGCAGTATTTTCGCATTCCTTTTGTTTATTCTGTCCGGGAATTTGGAGAAATAAAACAAAGCAAACAAGATTTTGCCGCTTTAAGCCTCATGCTGCCGCAGAGTGTTTTCACTGTCGGCAGCTATGTTTGCACTGAACAGTTGGCTGCCGCAGAAGCGATGTATGTAATTGATGAAACTGGCAGCCCCGGTTTATGGCGTGAATTTTTCTGCAGCTATACCGGCAAGTATATTGAGGGCAGACCCTTTGTCAATGTGAGCTGCTGGTCACAATGTTCAGTCGCGCCGCGGCAAAAACGGAAAAATGAACTGCTGCAGGAGCTGCAGAGTGATAAGGAGATTGTAGCTGCCTGTGAGCAGCAGCCTGCGTCACCGTCAACATTGTCAGCAGATGTTTTGTTTGTCAGCCTTGATTTGTTAACTAAAGCCGAGCGCTTAAAAGTTCTGCAGGCAGCAGACTATTATTTAGCGGAAACTGTGCAGCCGGAAAAATTGTTAGCAGCCATGGCTGCCGGCTGTATTCCCATAGCTCCCAGAGAAAGCTTTACCCAGACCATCATCCGGGATGAAGAGCAGCAGGCTGCAGAAGCAAACGGGTATTTATACCGGCAGGAGGGTTGGTCAAAAGTTCTGCAGCGGGCCTGTAACGATTTTCGTACAAGACCGGGCTGGCAGCAGCAGCTGCGGCAGCGCAGCATGATGTTAGTCCGGGATAGTTTTAGTATTAAAACGGCAGCCGCACTATACGACAGTATTTATCGTGGTGCTGCACCCGTCAGATTACCATTTATCGTGGAGCAGAGTATGCCGCCCCTCGGGGCCGGCCTAAGAGGGGGCGACAATGCAGAAAAACAAAATTAATTTTATTCTGGCCCTGCATAATCATCAACCGGAAGGAAATTTCCCGTATGTTTTTGAGCAAAACTTTCAGACCGCCTATCAGCCTTTTATAGAGCTGCTGGCACAATTTCCTGACATAAAGGTAGTGCAGCACTATTCAGGCATTCTCTGGCGCTGGCTGCGGGAGCATCAGCCAAACTTTATGTTACAGCTGCGCCGGCTGGCAGCCAAAGGGCAGCTGGAATTAATGGGCGGTGCTTTTTATGAGCCAATTCTGGTGATGATTCCCGATGAAGATAAAGTAGGTCAGATAAAAAAAATGAGCAGTTTTCTGCGGGAGCACTTTCAGGTTAATGTTAACGGGGCCTGGTTGCCGGAACGGGTATGGGAACCTCACTTGGTGCGGCCGCTGGCAGAAGCAGGTATCCGTTATACTGTCCTGGATGATATTCTTTTTATGGCCGCCGGTTTAACAGAAGCAGAACTGCTGCGCCCTTACCTGACAGAAGAGGCGGGTAGGCGTTTAGCGGTCTTTCCTATCAATGAAAAACTGCGTTACCTGATTCCTTTTGCTGAACCGGAAGAAACAATTGCCTATTTGGCGGAATTAGCAGCACCGGGTGGGGAGCGCCTGGTAGTTTTGGCTGATGACGGAGAAAAATTCGGCTCCTGGCCGGGCACCTATAAACGAGTTTATAAGCAAAAATGGCTGCAGCGTTTTTTCCAGCTGTTACAAGAAAACAGTGAGTGGCTGCAGGTTACTACCTTTTCCGCATACCTGCAGCAATACGAAGCAGCGGACTTAGTATATCTACCGGCAGGCTCCTACCGGGAGATGATGGAATGGTCCGGTGGCTTGTGGCGTAATTTTCTCGTTCGCTATCCGGAGAGCAATCATCTCCATAAAAAAATGCTGCATGTCCGGGAAAAACTGCGGCGTTTACCGGACAGCCCGCAAAAAAGGGAAGCACAGGAATATTTATGGGCAGGACAATGCAATTGTGCTTACTGGCATGGCGTGTTCGGCGGCCTTTATCTTAACTTTTTGCGTTCTGCCCTGTACGACCGTCTGCTGGCTGCTGAAGATATTGCAGACCGTGCTTTACATGAAAGTAACAGCTGGGTGGAAGTAGAAAGAAAAGACTTTAATTACGACGGCGCCGAGGAAGTTGTGGTTACCGGGCCGGACCTGGCGTTCATAGCTGCTCCTGCCCAGGGCGGTTGCCTCTTGGAACTTGACTTTAAACCTAAACGCTTTAATTTGTTTGATGTGCTTACCCGCAGGAAAGAGGCCTATCACTGTAATCTCTATGAACAGGCGCAGGGAGTATGCGATAGTGAGGAAGTGAAAACTATTCATCATATTTCCCGGGTGAAAGAAGCAGGACTGGAGCAGCTGTTGATCTATGATCCTTATCGGCGCGCTTCCTGGCGTGACCACTTTTTCCCACAGCAAAGCGATCTTTTGCAGCCGCTTGCTGAAGTGGAAGTAGGTGATTTTGCCAATGGTCGCTATGACCTTCTTGCGGCAGTAGTAGAGGGTGAAGTGGCACAGCTGGAGCTGCTGCGTAGGGGTACAGTACAAATGGCGGGCGAAACCTGGCCAATTTTGGTACATAAGGCAATTTCCTATCAGCCCCGGCAAGGGGAGCTGCTTTACAGTTACCGTTTGCAGAATTTGGGGGCACAAGAGCTGGCGCTCACTTTTGCCGTTGAATTTAACATTAACTTTTTGGCAGGTCAAGCTTCAGACCGCTATTATTTGGTGCCGGGCCGCACGCTGCAAAATCGTCAGCTGAATTCCCGCGGCAGAACGGCAAATGTAGATAGTTTTGGTCTGGTTGATGAATGGTTGGGCATTTCCACCATCTTTTATTTTGAACGACCGGCGGTAGTGTGGCGGATGCCCATTGAAACTGTTTCACAGTCAGAAGACGGCATGGAGCGGGTGTATCAGGGTTCTATGATCCTGCCAAGCTGGCAGATTAAGCTGCTGCCCCATACTCCCTGGTTACTTACCTTCACACAAACTGTCTCCGAAGCGGTGCGGGAGGTACCTTCATGAAACCATTATATCTTGCCTTTATCTGGAATCAGCATCAACCTTTCTATCAGGACACAGTTAAAAAAGAATACATTATGCCCTGGGTAAGACTGCATGCCACAAAGGATTACTACCAGATGGCTGCCATTTTGCGCCACCACCCGAAAATACGGCAAACTTTTAATTTGACACCCTCTTTAGTGGCTCAGCTGCAGGACTACCTGCAGGGTGCAGATGATTATTATCTGCGGGTGATGAAGCCTGTTGAAAAATTGACGGAGGCAGAAAAAAGATTTCTGCTGCAGCATTATTTTGATATTCAGTGGGAACGTGTCATTGCCAGGTGGCCGCGTTATCAGGAATTATTGGCAAAACAAGGTTACCGTAAAGAGCCGGCAGCGGTGGAGGAGGCTTTAGCTAACTATAGTGATCAAGACTATCTCGATCTGCAGGTTTGGTTTAACCTGGTATGGATTGATCCCGAAGTGCGGGAAGAGGATGACGAACTACGGGCGCTGCAAACTAAAGGCAGATATTTTACAGAAGAAGATAAAAAGCTTGTTTTAAATAAGCAGTGGGCGTTAATGCGGCAGGTGATACCTTTACACCGGGAATTGGCAGACAGCGGCCAGATTGAAGTGATAACCACGCCCTATTACCATCCCATCATGCCTTTAATAATTGATACACGCAGTGCCCTGCGCGCTTCGCCCGGTTTGCGGCTGCCGCAGACTTTCAGCTATCCTGAAGACGGTGCCGAGCAAATCATGCGCGCCATTAATCAGTACCGCCGTATTTTTGCCCGTTGGCCGCAGGGAGTTTGGCCCCCGGAGCAGGCTGTCAGCAGTGAGACTTTGGCCATGTTTGCGGAATATGGCTTTAGCTGGACAGTAAGCGACGAAGATATTTTAGCCCGTTCCCTGCAGATTGAGTTTTATCGTGACGGTTCCGGTCATGTGCTCAATGCCGATGATTTGTACCGCCCCTACCTGGTGCAGGCCGGTGGCCGGGAAATAACCGTCGTTTTCCGCGATCATCATTTGTCTGATCGCATTGGCTTTGTTTACCACCAGATGAATATTGATCATGCTGTAGCTGATTTTCTGCAGCGGCTCTATAAAATATGGGAGGCAGTCAGCGGCTGTCAGGGGCCGCACCTGGTTACCATTGCTCTGGACGGGGAAAATGCCTGGGAATGGTACAGCAATGATAAAAATGAATTTTTGCATAAGCTGTATAGTCGTTTGTCGCAGGAAGCATGGCTGCAGACTGTGACGGTTGCTGATTTTCTGCGTGCTTATCCGCCCCAGCGTGTTCTGCCTCAAGTGCATACCGGTTCCTGGGTCGATCATAATCTGACCCGCTGGATAGGTAGTGAAAGTAAAAATCATTTATGGCAGCTGTTATTAGAAGCGCGGAGCATGCTGGAAAAAGTCCGGGGCACTGTTTCTGCGGAGCAGCTGCATAAAGCCAGAGAAAATTTGCTCATTGCGGAGGGTAGTGATTATACCTGGTGGGTTGACAGTATGCCCTATTATCTGGCTGCCCCCTTTGAAGCACTTTTCCGTAAACATCTGATTAACGCTTACCGTGAGTGCGAGCAGGCAATACCGCCGTCTCTGCTTATGGCCGGCATCCGGCCGCAGCCCGGAGAAGCGGTTTGGACGGACGATCCCTTGGCAGGTCCGACGACGATGGTGCAGACTACTGACAGCCGTGGGTCAAGCTGACTAAAGCAGGAAACACTCCGGCCGGTGTGGAATAAAACCGTAAAATACTTCAATAGGTGATGGAGATGACAAAACGCCGGTACGAAATAGATGCCCTGCGGCTGCAGCGTGAAATAAAGGCGGGTGAAATACGGCCCGTCTATCTCTTTTATGGTGAGGAAGATTTTTTATTGTCGGAAGCCATTGCCGCGCTGGCTGCTGCCTTACTGGCCGGAGGAACAGAGGACAGCGGCTGCAGTCGTGTGGCAGGTTCAGAATACACACTGGAAGAAATTTTGGACATGGCGGAAACAGTGTCTCTCTTTAGTCAGAGGCGGCTGCTGATTGTGCCGGCTGCTCCATACTTTGCACAAGGCAGCCGCTTAACGAACACAGCAGTCCAGCGGCTGCTGGCTTTTCACCGTCAAAAGGATGCAGATGCTGCCATTATTTTTTGTGGACCGGACAAGTTGTCAGCAGCGAAAGTAGTAAAAGAATTGCTGGCTGACGGAGCAGTATATCATTTTGCGCCCCTGAAGTGGTCGGCCTTAATGGCTTGGCTGCGGGAGCGGGTAGCGGCACAAGGAAAGAAAGCTGCCGCGCCGGTGCTGCAGCTGTTTGTTAACCGTGTGGGGCAGGATTTACGCAGGCTTGCTTCAGAACTGGATAAACTGGTCAGTTATCTGGGGGAACAGGAAACAATAGATGAAGAGAGTATCTTGGCCGTCACTTCCTCCGGAGCCCAGACAAGTATTTTTGCCTTAATTGATGCCGTCGTCTACGGGCAAACAGCCCAGGCGCTGTCTTTGCTCAAAAGACTTCTGGCGCTGCGGGAGCCGCCACTGCTGATTTTAAGTATGCTGACACGACAATTTCGCCTGCTGGGGGAAGCAAAGGAACTGCTGGCTGCAGGAGAAACTAATCTTGCCCGGGCTCTCTCCCTTAAACCATATGCCGCAGAGCAGCTGTTGAAACAGATGGGCTGCATTGATGAGGCACGCCTCAACCGTGCGGTCGAATTATTACTGCGCTGTGACTTGGATATTAAACGGGGACGTATTCAACCGGTATTGGCGTTGGAAACATTAATAATTGCTTTAGGGCTGGACGCGCCTGCATCTTAAAAACGATTTATCCGCTTCCGCCTGTTTTCTGTTCTGAGGAGGCCTAAAGACTAAAATTGGGCGCAAGGCAAGAAACGCACACCGCGCTGCGCGGTGTGCGTGTTTTTTCCCTTGTTTTTAACTGTTGCCACACAAACAAAAAACCCGGTACAGCCGGGCTTCTGTTGCTTATTCTGCTGCTGCCTGAAAGGCTGCAGCTTTGTTGAAATGTTTAGTCAGACGTGATTTTTTACGAGCGGCGGCATTTTTATGAATAACGCCCTTGCTCACGGCTTTATCAAGTGTTTTTATCGCTGTCTGTAATCTGGCAGCGGCCTGCTCTAGATTACCCTCGGCCAGTGTATCTCTAAACCGACGAATAGATGTTTTGACGGTACTTTTGACATGACGATTGCGAGCCGTCCGTTTGGCGGTAACCCTCATACGCTTTACTGCCTGCTTTGTATTGGGCAATGCGTTCACCTCCTTCGAAACTTGCTGCGAGGACACAACAATTTTACCACGGGTTTCTTTAAAATGCAACTGCATGTCAATATGTATAGCAAAAAAACGTTTGGATAAGCTATTAGCAGTTAATAACTGTAAGGGAGGTGAATGCTGTGCTTGGCTTAATTGTCCGTTTTATCGTGTCAGCCATCGTTTTGATGCTGGTAAGTTTTCTGCTGCCTGGTTTTGCCTCTATGGGCTTTACTGTTTCCCTGGTGGCAGCCATTGTCATTGCCCTGCTTGGTTTTATCATCGAAAGCGTGCTTGGTAAATCCATCTCTCCCCAAAACCGTGGTATTGTCGGTTTTCTTACTTCTGCAGTAGTTATTTATCTGGCACAATTTCTCGTCTCCGGCATGGAAGTAACCATTCTTGGCGCAGCCTTGGCTGCCTTGGTAATCGGCGTTATTGATGCCTTTGTGCCGACGGAATTACGCTAGGAGGAGTTTTGTGAGCCTGAAACAGCAAAAGCACAGTATCCGGACTGATTTGGCCATTGAAGCTCACCAAATGCTGGTGGGTGAAGTAGACCGGGAGATTCCCGGGGTACAGGTGGAGACTGAAGAAAAGGAACGGCTGCGGATTTCCCGTGTCCATATCAGCTCTCCGGAAGCGGAGCAGCGTATGGGCAAACAGCAGGGTAAATATATTACTTTGGAAGCACCGGGACTACGGCAAAAAAATACGGAACTGCAGGATATGGTTTCACGCCAGTTTACTAAGGAACTGTTAAGCATGGTAGAACTGGCAGATAACTCCTCCGTCCTGATAGTAGGACTTGGTAACTGGAATGTTACTCCGGATGCCCTGGGGCCAAGAGTCGTTAAAGACTTATTAGTGACACGACATATTTTAGCCCTGGAACCGGAAACACTGGGCGAAGGATTTCGCGCTGTCAGTGCCATCTCGCCCGGAGTTTTAGGCATAACCGGTGTAGAAACAGGTGAGATCATTCAAGGATTGGTGGAGAAAGTAAGGCCTGATCTGCTAATTGCTGTAGATGCTCTGGCTGCCCGCAGTCTGACTCGCTTACATACGACGATCCAGATAGCTGATACCGGGATTACTCCAGGTTCCGGCGTCGGTAATAAACGGTTGAAGATTTCGCATGAAACCATCGGCATTCCTGTCATTGCTGTGGGGGTGCCGACAGTAGTAGATGCAGTAACTATTGCCGATGATTTAACCAGCCACTTACTAGAGGCCATCATGCGGGAAGCAGGTCCTGAATCTCCTGTATACAAAGTAATCCAGAGTATAGCCGAGGGTGACCGACGTGCCGTAATGTCAGAAGTGCTGGAGCCATATGGCGGCAGACTGATGGTTACGCCAAAGGAAATAGATACACTGGTAGAGGATACAGCCAAATTATTGGCCGGTGGCCTTAATGCAGCCCTGCATCCTGCCATTCAAAGTGCAGATTCAGGTAAATATTTGCATTAAAAAGGGAGTACTGCCGCAGGAATACAGCGGCAGTACTCTTTAATTATGTATCCGGACTATGTATCCGGACAGGTCAGAAAAACAATACACAACTGGGCAAGCCTATTCAGTCAGGGCTTGCTCTTTCCATTTGCTGCGGGCAGCGGCCGGTTTGCAGACATAAGTTCGTTTTCGCCGCATAACTTTATATATAGGTTAAGGAAGTTCTTTTTCTGAGGGGGATATCATGGCCGGAAGAATATATTTTCCCATACGCAGCAGACGCTTTCGACCGGGCAGCAGCAAGCAAGTCTGGCTCTTGCTCCTGGCTGCAGTTCTGCTGCTGGGGGGATACTTTCTTTACAGTCAGCAGATTAAGCCGGTGTCAGTTTTTGCCGTAAACCCACAGCCGGGAGTTTTCCCGCAGATAGATGGGAGCAGTTCAATCTTTCTGCGCCTTGTGGCCAGTGTAATTCCCGGTTTCGACCAGCACAGGCAGAGCGGCAATGATAGTGAAACGGGCTCTGCAGGAGAATTTTCACTGCCAAAACTGGCACTAAATAACTGGCACGATCCCAAAAAGGTTATTTGTACCCAAATTCCCTATCTAGATACTGTACCGGAAGCACTGCTAAGTCAGTCGGCTGCTGAACAGTCTGAACCGCAAATTACTTTTCCCCTGCGTCAGCAGCTGACGAGGGAAAGGACTGTGCTGCTTTATCATACCCATGCTACAGAATCCTTTGTCCCCTCTTCCGGCAGTGCCTTTGCCGCCGCTGATTTGTCACAGACCATTACACAGCTTGGCGCAGAGCTGGCCGACCTGCTGCAGAATGAATACCAGATTCCGGTTTACCATGACCGGACTATCCATGATGTGCCCCGCACCGGTGCATATGAAAGGGCGCTGCCCAGGCTCACCGCCTTGCTAAACAAATACCCGGAGACAGTTTTAGTGGTTGACTTGCATCGTGATGGTGTTGCTAAAAAAATAACCACCACTGAACTGAATGGTCAGGCGGCAGCCCGTGTTTTATTTGTGGTAGGCTCACGCCATGAAAAGTGGCGGGAAAACATGAGTAAGGCCGAATTTTTACATAATGCGCTGGAAAAAATGGCACCGGGCATTTCCCGGGGCATTCGGGAGCGTCCTCTGGTTTATAATCAGGATGTACACCCTGGCTGCCTCTTAATTGAGTTAGGCGGTTATCAAAATTCCCTGGAAGAAGCAAGGCGAACGCTGCCTTTGCTGGCAGAGGCCTTGGCCTTACTGTATCGGTCCGGTCAGTAGGCGGGCGGCTGCCTGATGTCAGTTTTTGCTGCATTATAGCCGCAGGTATAAAGAAACAGGTCCCCGGGAGAAAATATTGCTGAGCATTATTGTAGGAGGGGACCGGTATGAAAAAGCAAACGGTACTGTCCGTCTTGCTTATTTTTTTATTTGCCTTTACTTTACTATATGCCGGCTTAACGCTCTCGGAGCGGGCTCTGCAGCAGGTAAGCGGTACTGCCGGTAAACCGGCGGCTTTTGCCCTCAGTCATGATGAAGGGGGGACGTGGGTGCTGATCTTTGCCGGCCGTACGCTGCGTTGGAAAGGACAGTTCTGGCGGCTGCTGTGGCAGAAGCAGAGATAATTGCTAACTGTTGCTTGTCAAGAGGCTTAAATGCTATAATATGCAGGAAGATGCAGGAGGATGACAATGCAGCAGAAAAACATTCGTAATTTTAGTATTATCGCCCATATTGATCACGGCAAATCAACGCTGGCAGACCGTCTGCTGGAGGTAACGGGAGCACTTACACAGCGTGAAATGTCGGCTCAGGTGCTGGATCAATTAGATTTGGAACGTGAACGGGGCATTACCATTAAACTGCAGGCAGTCCGTTTAAAGTACCAGGCTCAGGATGGACAGGAATATACGCTTAATTTGATTGATACTCCTGGGCACGTTGACTTTACCTATGAAGTTTCACGCAGTCTGGCGGCATGTGAAGGAGCACTGCTGGTCATAGATGCGGCTCAGGGCATTGAGGCGCAAACTTTGGCCAACGTCTATTTAGCTTTGGAACACAATTTGGAAATTATTCCGGTGATTAATAAGATTGATTTGCCCAGTGCTGACGTAGAAAAAGTAAAACGGGAACTGGAAGAAGTAATTGGTTTGCCCGGAGAGGAAGCTGTACTGACGTCTGCCAAGGAAGGACTGGGCATTACCGAAGTGCTGGAAGCTGTAGTCCAGAAGGTGCCGGCCCCTGTAGGTGAACGGGAAGCACCTTTGCGGGCACTTATTTTTGATTCACATTATGATACCTACCGTGGGGCAATTGCTTATGTGCGCATCATGGAAGGTCAGCTGAGACCGCGGATGAAAATTAAAATGATGTCCAGTAACAAAGTTTATGAAGTCTCAGAGGTGGGTATTTTTACGCCCGGCATGACACCTACTGCCGGTTTAGCTGCCGGTGAAGTGGGTTATGTGGTGGCAGGGGTGAAAAATGTAAAAGATACCCGTGTCGGTGATACCATAACTGATGCCGACAGGCCTGCAGCTGACCCGCTGCCGGGTTATCAGCGGGCCAACCCCATGGTGTACTGCGGCTTTTATCCGGTAGACAGTAATGATTATGAGGATTTACGCGATGCACTGGATAAGCTTAACCTCAACGATGCGGCCTTAACCTTTGAACCGGAAACATCGGAAGCCCTGGGCTTTGGTTTCCGCTGTGGTTTTTTAGGTCTGCTGCACATGGAGATTATTCAGGAGCGCCTGGAACGTGAACATCAGCTGTCTTTAATTACTACGGCACCTAACGTTGTCTATCGTGTCACCCTGAAAAACGGCAGGGAGCTGGAAATTGATAATCCTACCCGCATGCCTAAGGCAGCGGAAACTGCCGCCATTGCCGAACCATTTGTTTCAGCCCGGGTGATCACACCTAATGATTATGTTGGTGCGGTGATGGAAATCTGTCAGGATAAACGGGGTATCTTTGTCAATATGGAGTATCTCGATACAACCCGGGTTTCGCTGACCTATGAAATGCCCTTAAGTGAAATAATTTTTGATTTCTTCGACTTGTTAAAATCACGTACCCGGGGTTATGCCTCTTTTGACTATGAGCTGATTGGCTATCGTGAATCTGAGCTGGTGAAAGTTGATATTTTAATTAACGGAGAAGTTGTTGACGCCCTTTCCTTTATTGCGCATCTGGAGCGGGCTGCCCAGCGGGGACGGGAACTGGCCGGTAAATTACGTCAGCTAATCCCCCGCCAAATGTTCGATGTGCCCATTCAGGCCGCGATAGGTCAAAAGATCATTGCGCGTGAGACGATAAAAGCCATGCGTAAAAATGTCCTTGATAAATGTTATGGCGGCGACATCACGCGCAAAAGAAAATTACTGGAAAAACAAAAGGCCGGCAAAAAACGTCTGAAGCAGGTTGGCAGTGTGGAAATTCCGCAGGAAGCATTTATGGCTGTGCTGAGTATTGATTAATGATGGGAACAGCTGTTTATCTCCACATACCTTTTTGCCAGGCCAAATGTTTTTACTGTGATTTCTTGTCCTTTGTCCGCACAGAGAGCAGTATTACTCCTCAGCGTTACCTGCAGGGTTTAAAGCAGGAGTTAGCCCTGCGGGGTGCGGAACTTAAGTCTGCCGGCTGGGAGGTAGCAACGCTGTATATCGGCGGCGGTACGCCCACCGTGCTGGAATTAACAGAGCTGCGGGAGCTTTTAACCTGCTGCCGCCGGTACCTGCCCTTAGCTTCTGCTCCCGAATGGACGGTAGAAGCTAATCCCTGTACTATTACACCGGAGGTGGTGAAGCTGCTATCCGCCGCCGGCGTTAACCGTCTCAGCCTGGGCGTGCAGGATCTTTGTAACCGGCGTCTGGCCGGTTTGGGACGTCTGCATACGGCTGAGCAGGCACGGGAAGCTTATCTGCTCTGCCGTGACTACTTCCCTGCCGTGGCGCTGGATCTGATGACGGCTTTACCCGGACAGACAACTGCGCAGCTGCTGGAGACCCTGGCCGTTGTCTGTGACTGGGGACCACAGCATCTGTCCTTATATGGGTTAATCGTGGAAGAAGGGACGGCTTTGGCGGCGCAAGTAGAGGCCGGTCAGGTACAGCTGCCGGATGAGGATGAGGTGCTGGCGATGTTTCTGGCCGGCCGGCGGTATTTACAGGCACGGGGCTATGAACATTATGAAATTGCCAACTATGCCCTGCCTGGTTATCGCTGCCGTCATAACCTGACATATTGGCAGAACCGGCCCTATTTAGGGCTTGGTTTAGGTGCCCATTCTTATTGGCATGGTGTGCGCTGGGAAAACACCCGGGATCCGCAAACTTATCTGGCGCAGCTGGCTGTCGGCCAGCTTCCCCTGGCTGTCCAAACTGTGGTGACGCCGGAGATGGCCATGGAAGATACTATGATTTTAGGGTTACGCTTAGTGCATGGCGTTAGTTTTGCTGAGTTTAAAAAAAGGTTTGGCCAAGATTTACGCCAGGTTTTTCAACAGGAGATAAAGTCCTTACAAAAGTTAGGCCTGATAGAGTGTGATGAACACTATCTCCGTTTAAGCGCAAAGGGCTTACCGCTTGCTAATCTGGTGTTCGCGGAATTCTTGCGTTAGTATTTTAGCTTGTCAGGCACCTTGACAAATACCAGTGATAATGGTATTTTTTTATTAGATTAGCACTCACCTCAAGAGAGTGCTAATCTAAGGAGGCATTAAAATGACTGGTTTAAATGAGAGGAAACAAAAGATTCTCCATGCCATTGTTACCGATTATATCCAAACGGCAGAACCGGTCGGCTCGCGTACTATCTCACGCCATTATCAAATTAATCTATCCGCAGCGACCATTCGTAATGAGATGGCCGACTTGGAAGAGCTGGGTTATGTAACACAGCCGCATACTTCAGCCGGGCGGATTCCTACGCAGCAAGGTTACCGCTTTTATGTGGATGCCCTGATGGACCAGGCAGCATTGACGCCAGCGGAGGAAAAATATCTGACAGAGTTCTTCCGGCAGTTACAAAAGATGCAGGAAATTGATCTGATTATCAAATATACGGCCCGCGTTTTATCTGATCTGACGAACTACACTTCCTTAGTCCTTGGTCCGCAGTTTAGACGCAGCGCCTTTAAGCAGATGCAAATTATTCCTATTGACCAGGAGCGGGCTCTGGTAGTTTTAATAACTGACACTGGATATATTAAAAACAAAGTAATTATGTTACCGCGTGCCTTAGAGCAGGAAGAATTAGATCATGTCGTGGCCTATTTAAACCAGCAGATGGCAGGCAAAACCATTGCCAGCCTGTCTGCAGAACAGCTGCGTCAGCTGCGCTATGATCTGTATGCCCGCATAGACATTTTTAATCACTTGATGAATATGCTGGAGGAAAGTGCGGCAGAGGGAGAAAGCCGTGTTTTCTTAGGCGGTACTTCCAATATTCTTAACCAGCCTGAATTTAAGGATATGGAAAAAATAAAACATCTGTTAACACTCTTCGAGCAGGGTGACCGCCTCAGCTTTATGCTGGAAACAGATGCGGAAGGTGTCCTGATTCGCATTGGCACAGAGAATAATCTGCAGGAGATGAATGACTGCAGCTTAATTACCGCAAGCTACTACCTGTATGACCGTCCGGTTGGCACAATTGGTGTACTGGGGCCGACGCGGATGGAGTATGCACGGGTGATTACGATTATTGAAGCGATCGCCAACCAACTGAACCGGCTGATTGCAGCGTTATAAAGAGGTGACAATTATGAACGCAGAGGAAAAGGTTGAAAACATCTCAGCAGAAACAGAAACGACAGCAGCCGAGGCTGCTGAAACTGTACAGACAGAGGCGGCAGAGCCAGAGGAGACGGCAGCTGCAGCACCGGAGAGGGCGGATGAGGCTGAAGAGAAACAAGCCGAAACGGCAGTGATGCAGCTGCAGGAAAAGAATGAGCAGCTGTTAAACCAACTGCATCGTCTGCAGGCGGATTTTGATAACTATCGCAAAAGAATAGCTAATGAGAAAAAAGACTGGCATACACAGACTGTTTGTGATGTAGTGCGAGAATTACTGCCTGTACTTGATAACCTGGAGCGTGCTAATGAAGCGGCAGGCTCCTTAGAGGCATTAAAAGAAGGTGTGGAGTTAATCCATCGGCAGCTGCTGACAGCTTTAGCTAAAGTAGGTTTTGAGAAGATTGAAGCCTGTGGTCAGCAGTTCGATCCGAATTTTCATCATGCTGTAATGCAGGTGGAAGCTGATGAGCCGGAAAACACCGTCGTCGAAGAACTGCAAAAAGGATATAAGGTTAAGGGGCGGGTTGTGCGCCCAAGTATGGTTAAAGTAGCTAAGTAATGGCAAAGGGAGGACATAGAGATGAGTAAAGTAATCGGTATAGACCTGGGAACTACTAACTCATGTGTTGCTGTAATGGAAGGTGGTCAACCTGAAGTAATTGCCAATGCCGAAGGTGAACGTGTTACTCCTTCTGTAGTAGCCTTTAAGAAAGATGGGGAACGTCTAATCGGTCAGGTTGCCAAACGTCAGGCAATTACTAACCCGGATCGCACCATTATGTCTGTGAAGCGGCATATGGGAACTGATTATAGAGTAACGATAGATGATAAAAACTATACACCGCAGGAGATTTCAGCTATGATCCTGCAGAAATTAAAGCAGGACGCGGAAGCATATCTTGGGGAAAAGGTGGAGCAGGCTGTAATCACTGTACCTGCTTATTTTACTGATGCTCAACGCCAGGCAACTAAAGATGCCGGCAGAATTGCCGGTTTGGAAGTGCTGCGGATTATTAATGAGCCTACGGCAGCCGCTTTGGCCTACGGCATGGATAAAGGTGAGGAACAAACTATTTTAGTTTTTGATTTAGGCGGCGGCACCTTTGATGTTTCCATTCTTGAATTGGGGGATGGTGTCTTTGAGGTAAAGGCTACCAGCGGTAATAACCGGCTGGGTGGCGATGATTTTGATGAGAAGATTATCCAGTACTTAGCTGAACAATTTAAAAAGGCTGAAGGCATTGATTTAACTAAAGACCGCATGGCGATGCAGCGTCTCAAAGAAGCAGCAGAGAAAGCAAAGATTGAACTTTCCAGTGTTACTACTACCAATATTAATCTGCCTTTTATTACCGCTACGGCTGAGGGGCCGAAACACCTGGATATTACCCTGACCCGTGCTAAATTTAATGAACTGACGGCAGATCTGGTAGAAGCAACGATGATACCGACCCGTAATGCTTTGGCTGATGCCGGGCTCAAACCAACAGATATTGACCGGGCCATTCTGGTTGGCGGTTCTACCCGTATTCCGGCTGTACAGGAGGCAATTAAAAATTTAATTGGTAAAGAGCCGCATAAAGGTGTTAACCCTGATGAAGTAGTGGCCCTGGGTGCCGCTATTCAGGCCGGCGTCCTGGCCGGTGAAGTAAAAGATGTTCTGCTGTTAGATGTTACTCCGCTGTCTCTTGGTATTGAAACTTTAGGTGGTGTCTTTACCCCCATCATTGAAAGAAACACCACTATTCCCACCGATAAAAAACAAATCTTTTCCACGGCAGCAGATAATCAGACACAAGTGGAAATCCATGTGCTGCAGGGTGAGCGGCCCATGGCTGCAGACAATAAGACTTTAGGACGCTTTATTTTAGACGGCATTCCGCCGGCACCGCGCGGAGTTCCGCAAATTGAGGTTACATTTGACATAGACCGTAACGGTATTGTCAGTGTTTCAGCCAAAGATTTGGGTACCGGCAAAGAACAAAAGATTACCATTACGGCTTCCACAGGCCTTAGCGATAAGGAAATTGAGGCCATGGTTAAAGAAGCCGAACAATATGCGGCTGAGGACGCAAAGCTGAAGGAACTGGCGGAAGCACGCAATGAAGCTGATAGTATTGCTTACAGCACGGAAAAAATGCTCAAAGATTTAGGAGATAAAGTAGATGCTGCCAAAAAAGCAGAAGTAGAAGCAGCTATTAAAAAGCTGCGGGCAGAAGCGGCAAAAGATGATGCGGCAGCTATTCGTGCAGCCATTGAAGAACTGACGAAGTATTTACATGAGCTGTCAACACAAATGTATCAACAGCAGCAGGCTAATACAGATACTGCCGGGTCCGGGACGAAAACAGACGATACTACGGTGGATGCAGAATACGAGGTAGTGGATGACGAGGAAGACAAAAGGTAAGTGAGGAACGGGAGAGCGCATGGCCAAACGAGATTATTATGAAGTGTTAGGTGTGTCACGGGACGCGTCGACAGAAGAAATTAAAAAAGCGTACCGTAAATTGGCACGAAAGTACCATCCCGATGTAAACCGGGACGATAAAGACGCGGAAAAAAAATTTAAGGAAGTAAAAGAAGCCTATGATGTGTTGAGTGATCCTCAAAGAAGAGCTCAGTATGATCAGTTTGGTCATGCAGCGGAAACGGGAGGATTTGGCACAGGCGGGTTTGGTGGGTTTGGTCAGGGCGATTTCTCTGGATTTGGCGGTTTTGAAGATATTTTTGATTCATTTTTTGGCGGGTTTGGTGGGGCGACGCAGACGCGCCGTTCCGCCGGACCACAACGCGGAAATGATTTGCGCTATGATTTGGAGATTACCTTAGAGCAGGCAGCCTTGGGTTTAGAGACAACGATTAATGTTCCGCGTGCGGAAAGTTGTGACAGCTGTGGCGGCAGTGGAGCCAAACCCGGCACCAAACCGGAAACCTGCAGTCACTGTCATGGTACAGGACAACAGCAGGTGGCGCGTAATACGGCATTCGGACGTTTTGTCAGTGTCCAAACATGTCAGGCTTGTGGTGGTACAGGTACGGTCATTAAAGAACGCTGCCCGGACTGCCATGGCAGCGGGCGTGTACAGCGTGAGCGTAAAATTGAAATCAAAATTCCTCCCGGCGTGGAAACCGGGTCACGTTTGCGTGTCGCCAATGAGGGCGAGGCAGGACTGCGCGGCGGCCCACCCGGTGATTTATATATTGTTGTTCACGTGCGCCCACATAAACTTTTTGTCCGGCAGGGCAATGATATTATCATAGAAGTGCCCATTTCTTTTACCCAGGCTACTTTGGGGACAGAATTAGAAGTACCTACCTTGACCGGTAAAGCCCGTGTTAAAATCCCTGCCGGAACACAAACAGGTACTACCTTCCGTTTACGGGGTAAAGGAATTCCCCATTTGCGGGGTTACGGTCAGGGCGATCAGCATGTAAAAGTAGTCGTAAAGATACCGAAAAAAATATCCAACAAGCAAAAAGAGCTGCTGCGGGAATTTGCCAGGCTTGCCGGAGAAGATGTGGCCGGCGAAGACAAAAGTTTCCTGCACAAAATGAAAGATGCCTTCGGCGGCAAATAAGGAGAAAAAGATGCGCTGGTTGGAAATAATAATTTATACTCACAAGGAGAGCACAGAGGCCATTGCTGCCAAACTGCTGGCTTTAGGTGCCGGTGGTGTTTCATTGGAAGAAAGCTGGCTGTGGGAACAAGCAAAAAAAGATAGTGTAGATGCTTTGTTCCCCGAGCAAAATGCCAGGGACTTACAAGATGATACTGCTGTTTTACGGGGTTATTTCCCCGTTTCTTTTTTACGAACGGCGCTGGCCGAGCTGGAGGAGTTTTTAACTTCTCTGCCTGCTTTTGGTTTGCCGGCGGCCAGTCTGCAGTGGCGGTATGTAGATGATGTGGAGTGGGAAAATAAATGGAAAGATTACTGGCATCCTACCCCGGTTGGGCAGAAACTGCTCATCGTGCCCAGCTGGCGGCAGGTTGAAGATACAGAGGGGCGGCTGCAGATTGTGCTTGACCCTGGTGCTGCTTTTGGTACCGGCAGTCACGAAACTACCCGGCTGTGCCTGGAGTTGTTGGAAAAGCTGGTTGTGGGCGGCGAAACGGTGCTGGACTTAGGCTGCGGCTCCGGTATCTTATCTGTAGCGGCCCGCATTTTAGGTGCAGGCAGCGTGGTGGGGGTAGATTATGATGAGGTGGCAGTCCGCAGCAGCCGGGAAAATGCCGCTCTTAACGGCCTGGAGGATATAAAATTCTACCAGGGCAATTTGTTCGCAGAAGCAGTCTGGAAGCTGCTGCCTACTGCCGAGATCATTGCTGCCAACTTAACGGCAGATATTTTGCTGGGTATTAAGGATTACCTGCCCTCTGTCGCACGGCCGGGCAGCAAGCTGATTTGCTCAGGTATCATCAGGGAGCGGGCGGAAGAAGTAAGCAAAGAAGTGTTTGCCGATAATTTTCAACTGCTGGCACAATATGATGCCGGTGAATGGACGGCACTGCTGGGGGAGCGAAGGAGATGAACCGTTTTTTTTATCATACAGCACAGCGAGAAGCTGATATTGTTCGTCTGCAGGGCGATGATGTTCAGCATTTAACACGCGTTCTGCGTGCAGCTGTCGGCAGCCAAATTGAACTATGTGATGAGCGGGAGTGCTGCCATACCGCCCGCATTACCGAGATCAGACAGGACGAAGTCCGCTGTGTCTTAGAATCACCTCTCTCCAGCAGTGAACCCCGGACGAAAGTAGACCTTGCTTTTGGGCTGCTCAAAGGGGAAAAGACAGAGTTTGTTCTGCAAAAAGCTGTCGAATTAGGAGTTAACAGTCTCAGACCCTTTTACAGTGAGCGCACAGTGGTGCGCCCTAAACAGACGCAATCTGCCCGGCAGCAGCGGTGGCAGAAAATTGTCAGGGCAGCCGCGGCACAGGCCCGGCGTAACCGGGTACCGGAAGTAGTGCAGCCCTTACAGTGGCCGGATTTATTGTCAAGTTTTACTGACTATGATCAGGTTGTTCTTTTCTGGGAGGCAGAGGCAGAGCAATCTTTGGCACAAGCTTTACGAAAATGTGTGCCTGGTGCACGAATTTTACTGCTGACCGGTCCTGAAGGCGGTTTCAGTGAGGCGGAAGTGCAGGGAGCGGCGGCGGCAGGAGCAGAAATTGTCACCCTGGGACCACGTATTTTACGTGCAGAAACCGCAGCCATCACAGCTGTTGCCTTAACTTTGTATGAAGCTGGAGAAATGAGGAGATAAAGATGCCAACAGCAGCCTACTATACTTTAGGTTGTAAAGTGAATCAGACTGACACGGCTGCCCTGCAGCACTTAATGGAGGAATCCGGCTACCAGACTGTCCCCTTTGAAGAAGAGGCTGATGTTTATGTCATAAACACCTGCACCGTTACGCATTTGAGTGATCGAAAATCCCGGCAGATGATTCGTCGGGCGCGGCGTAAAAATGCAGAAGCAGTAATTGTGGTGACCGGCTGTTATGCTCAGGTGGCAGCAGAAGATGTGATGACTCTGCCGGAAGTAGATTTGGTTATCGGCACCCATGCTCGGAACAGACTGCCTGAATTGATTGAACAGGCTAAAACAGGTCGTTTGAACTGTGTTGCTCCGCTGGAGGAGAAGGCTGCTTTTGATAATCTGGGTGTTGGTTATACCCATGAGCGTACCCGGGCCTTTTTAAAAGTGCAGGAAGGCTGCCGGCAGTTTTGTTCTTATTGTATTGTGCCCTATGCCCGGGGCCCGCTGTACAGCCGCCCTCTGGCTGAGACCGTCAGGGAAGCAGAAAAGCTGGTGGCCCAAGGTTTTCGGGAACTGGTCTTAACGGGTGTACACCTGGGCAGCTATGGTGTTGATCTTCCTGATGACTTCCGACTAAGCGATCTGCTGCGCGAGCTGGCAGCCGTACCCGGACTGGAACGTATTCGTATTTCTTCCCTTGAACCAACGGAAGTGACAGCAGACTTAATTGAAGTTATGCTTGACAACCCCAATGTTTGTCACCATTTACACATTCCCCTGCAGAGTGGTGATGATTACATTTTACAGCGCATGAATCGTAAATATACCGCGGCGGAGTATTTACGTTTAGTTGAGCGGCTGCGGGGGCAAATCCCCGATCTTGCTTTGACCACAGATGTAATGGTGGGCTTTCCCGGGGAAACGGCAGAGCACTTTAACAATACGAGGCAAGTAGTGCGTACAGCTGCTTTCAGCCGCCTGCATGTTTTTAAATACTCCCCCCGGCGCGGCACACCGGCAGCTAAATATCCCGGGCAGGTACCTCCGCCGGTAAAAAACCAACGCAGTCGGCTCTTAACAGAGCTGGGCCAGGAGTTGGCCGCTAATTACCACCGGAGTTTTCTGGGGCAGGAGGTTAATGTTTTGTTTGAGGAAGTGGTGGGCAGCCAACAGGCAGCCGGACTGACAGAGCATTATGTGCGGGTTACAGCGGCAGGCAGTGAGCAGCTGCTGGGATCAATTGCCGCTGTGGAGATTACCGGCCTTACAGAGGACGGATTATTTGGTGTAGTGCGCAGAAGTTAATACGCCCTAACAAACAGCAGCAGCAAAAAAAGCTGGTCAGAGCGCCCAGCTTTTTTTGCTGCCATAACTTTATTTAAGTACGTACAAAGGCTAAAAATCACCTTCTTTTCAGTGCTTCAGGAAGTTTAGGTTGATAAAGAATTGCCCAGCAGGCTGAAGCTGCGCTGCCGAGGGCAATCAGGGTCAGCAGGCCGGCGAGCAGAGAGAGAATTCTTTTCTTCATTAGTCTAAGCCTCCTTCTAATGATTTAATAGAAGGAATACTGCAAATTTTCTAAATATCCTGCCAATTGTCGAAACATTACAAAACATAACATATTTATTAATAGGAAGGCTTATTTTTTGTTGAAAAGTGGGGAGAGAAATGCCAGCAAGCGATAACCGGCCGGTGTTAAAAGAAATGACTGCCAGAGCAGTCCCAGACTGCCGGCAAAATAATAGTATGACCAAACTGCAGGCAGCCGCTTAACGATTATGCCCAGCAGACCCCAGCAGAGGAGCAGGGCAAAGGATAGCCGGCGCAGCAGCCTTCTTTGCCGCAGTGAGGTGATAGGTTTCTGCGGCACAGCTGCCGGGACATACAGGTATGCAGGATAAAGGGCCAGAAAGGCCGGCAGGATCCTGGCTGCAGCCGATGCAGCAAAAAGGGGGGCCCATAACTTTGTCAGGTATGCGAAAAGCAGGCTGGCGGCCGTACCGGTAATCAGACAGCCGTGAGGTGTGGAAATATGCGCTCCACCGCTGACTTTGCGATAGAGCATGATTACAGAAATAATTACCGCTGTTTCCCGGTAGAGCCCCAAAAGCTTGGCCAGCAGCAGTGCGCTGACGACACTGAGGGCTGTATAAAGTAATGAAGCCAGGCCATATTCAATTGTTTCGCGTTGGTCATGCTGTAAATTTAATTCACGGTCCAGATAGTCAACTAACCACTTCATGCTATACTCCGAAAAAAATATTTAATTTCTGTCAGGCCAATGAGAAGCAGGCTGCCGGTGGAATTTCCGCAGGCGATAGGCTAACAGCAGGACCAGCAGCAAAAACAACTGCGTTGGCAGGGAAGCAGCAACGCGCAGCCAAGGGTCTGCCAGGATGTCCTGCATGGTTACGGAAAAAGCATGGGTAAACAGCGGCATAGTAATGGATTCTCCTAACACCAGAAACACAAGACCTAAAATTGTCGCTGCAAATGATTTTTTAAAGCTTAGTCGGTAGCTGTACATGATCACGCCTACCAGCACAATGGTAATTACAAGCGTATGTATACCTGGAGGCAGCAACCTGCGCAGAAAAAAGGCTGCCAGCATATGGGTTATGCCGACGCGTACCGCTCCCTGCCAATGGGGTCGGAAATTAATCAGTGTTAAACCAACGGCTGAAGTCAGCATCCCTTCGGGAAAAGCCAGAAAAAATAATGTAATGAGCGGCATTAATTCCATCAGCATCATCCCCTCTAATGAATATTATAAAATATTGCCAATCTTTTTACTATAGTTTTGCTGCCAAATCTGTTAACAGAACTGCACTGCCTGCTGCATGAAAGCTAATTTTAAACTTGAAGTTCCGCCTCTGCTGCAGGGAGGGGGAGGGTAATGGTAAATTGTGTACCCTCATTTACTTTGCTTTCCGCTTCAATCTGACCGCCATGGGCGGCTACTATTGTTTGTGTAATTGATAAACCTAAGCCCGTACCCTGATCTTTGGTGGTAAAGAAAGGATCAAAGATTTGCTGCAGCACTTCCGGCGTTATACCACTGCCGTCATCTTTGATCTTTATCCGCACCACATTCTGCTCCGGAGCAAATTCTGTGCTGACAGCAAGGGTGCCCCCCGCGGGCATGGCCTGAATAGCGTTATTAAACAAGTTTAAAAAGACCTGCATCATCTGACTGTGGTCGAGTAAAAGAATGGGTAAATCGTAGGCCAAGTCAGTTTTTATTGCGATATTGCTGCGCACTGCTTTACCGGCAATTAAAGAAACGGACGACTCAAGCACCTGGTTAAGCTGCAGCGGCACTTTTTGCAGCTGCCTGGGTCGGCTGAAAGAGAGAAAGTCAGAAATGATCTGATTGGCCCGCATTAACTCATCTAACATCAAGCCGTAGCTTTCCTCAAGTTCCGGCTGTTTTTGCGCCAGCACCTGAAGATAGCCATGCACAACTGTAATGGGGTTGCGGATTTCATGCGCAATCCCCAGGGCAATTTGCCCGGCTAAAGCAAGTTTTTCCATCTGCCTGGTCCTCTCGTGCAGTTCTTCAATTTCTGCCAGCTGCCTTTCCAGCTTTTCGATATGTTCACGGAACCAGTCAACAGTAATGGCTACTAAATAATAGAGGGCAATAAAAGGAAAAACTTCTGCTTCGTGAAAGGTCATCTGGCTTAATTGGAACCAGTTTTTACCCAGAGAGCTGATTGCTGTTATCGTACTGATGGTGGCGATGATAATGCCGGGGGCTAAACCGCAAACAAAGGTACTGGCAAAAATTAAAACATGGAAAAGGTAGAGAATTAGTCTGGTTTCACTATCATTAAAAGGCCCCTGCCGTATCAGCAGCGCTATAGCCAGGGTTATGATGAGGGCAAGAGAATAGACAAGCACTTTTGTGCGCAGAGCAAAGCTGCGCTCTGAAAAAAAACGATTCAAGAGCATTAAAAAATTGTTCTTCATAGCAGGTCTCCAAATTATGACATTTTACCACACTTGTGTATGTTATTCGACAATTATAAAAATTATCCTCTTTAGCGTGTCCATTATTTTGAAGCAAAAGACATATTCTGCTTGTCAGGCGAATAGGATTGATAGGGAAAAAGACAGGCGGAAGAGAGGTGGAAAAGAATGGCCAGAAATAAAATGTTTGTGGTGGAAGCACGGCGGATGCTGCCGCTGCTGTTTCTTCTGGTGCTCCTGGTATCGCTGTCAGTTTATGATTCCTTTCGGGCCAGCCCAACTGTAGCACCGGAAGGGGTTGCTAAGGGCAGTGAAGTTAAATTTATTACCGCAGATAAAGGAGAACGGGAGGATAATCCAACCTTCCGCCTGGCGGTAGATGAGGAAGGTTGGGCAGAAGTGGCAGAAGAATGGGCCGTTACATTACCGGAATACCCCTTCCAACCCCAGCATGAGGTAGCTTTATTTGCCCTACACGCCGAGGTGCAAAATGTACAAACAAGCAATGTAGGGGAAAATGAGTTAATTGTTGAAGTCCGTGTTAATCCGAAGCGCGATTATTACCAAGTTATAACTTTACCGGCTGCAGATGTAACATTGGAAGCGGGCAAGGTGACTTGGAAGTTTGTCAATAAGAAAGGCAGCGAAATAGATCAACTGGTCATAGAAAATACGCAGCCCACAATGGCGGAAGAAACTCCGCAGAAATAAAGGAAGAGGCATGCTTCGCTGCATGCCTTTTCTCTTGCCTTTTTTCATGCTGCCTACAGTTTGAGGAGTATAGGGCAGGGTGCGGACAGGATATACTTTTTAACTGACAGCCGGCTGTCAGCTAAAAACTTTTTCTGTTAGCTTATGCTGCAGCGCCTCCAGGCGGCTGTAATCCATGGCCTTTATGTAATAACTCTCCAGTTGGTCATGGTTGCGTTTAGAACCGCGTATCATTTCTACCGCTTTGCCCAGTAAAAACCACAGCCGTTCGGTAGTTTCTGCTCTTTCTTCGGCATATTTCTTAAGAATTGAGGTGTTGGCATAACGACTTAAAGCAATTGTTGCCTGCTCTTTTACTATCTGCAGTGGATTGATGGAAAAGGTGTGGGGATAGGTCATTTTGACAAAGGCTGTTTTTAAGATTGGTACAACAACGGCATCTATTCTGTCAGGGTCAAAACCGCAGCGGTAAACTTCCGTATCATGACCTGCCCGGTTGACAGTTTGGCGGATTTGCTCCAATAAATACGATTTGCCGCAGCCTGGATCTCCGCTCAATAGGTAAAAGCGTTCAATATTTTGCAAAATGGAGGGAAAAAAGTTGACTAAACCGGCAGGTGTAATGGCGCTGCCGAAAAGATGACGTTCTTTTGGGGCTTTGGTGCCGGCCGGCAGTGCGGCAGTCAGTTCTGCTAACAGTTGATGAGTCATGGCGGAAACTGCCCTGTAATCCATAGCCTGTGCCATAAACCAGCGCAGCTTCTCCATCACTACTGCCGCTTCCTGCAGATATTGATAAGCCTGCTGATAGCAGCTGCTGTTTTCCTGCAGTAAGTTTTTTATTTCCTGCTGATAAGGTTCCAGGACCGCCGCATTCCAGCATTCTCCTAAGTTCACAATTTCATCATATGCTCCCGGGATAGTTGGTTCAATAATATGCGGTGCTGTTCCGTCGACAATAACATAACCTAAATGAGGGATGGAAATGGCATCAAGGGAGGAGTGGTCAGAAGCACAGTAGAAGTGTTCTGTATCATAGCCTGCCGCCAGTGCTTTTTCTGCTATCTTCTTCATGATGGTAGACTTGCCTGTACCCGGTCCCCCTTTCAGGATAATTATGCGTTTAGTGCGTTCATCCGCTATGTAATGAAAGAGGGACTTGAAACCCTGATAACTGTTAGTGCCGGCAAAGAATTTTGTTACTTTTCCCGTTGACACTTAAGAGCCTCCTTTCTGTGTCTTTTCATTACTTTATTGTATGACAGGCTGCCTTGCCCGTGTCTGTCCGCGGAAGTAGGGAATGATTATTTCTCACAGCTCACTTGTTGTTTGTTTTTTTCGCTCTGGCCTTATGCCGCAAAAATACGGAAATGTTTGCTAGCTGCGGGTAAAGGTGGTATAATATCTTCTGGAGGGATGAAAGTGGACAACTGTATTTTTTGTAAAATAGTTCGTGCTGAGGCACCGGCGGATATCGTTTACGAAAATGAAGATCTGCTGGCATTTCGCGACATTAATCCGCAAGCACCAACCCATGTTCTCGTAGTAACCAAGAAACATTTTCAACACCTTGATGAACTTCCCGCCCATGATCTGCAGCTGGCAGGGAGAATACTGCTCAGCATTAAAGAAGTTGCTCAGAAGCTAGGGGTGGCCGGCGGTTATAAAGTGCTTACAAACTGTGGTGAAGCGGCTGGACAGGTAGTGCCGCATCTTCACTTTCATCTTCTGGCCGGGAAAAAATTTCTGCCTTAAAACGGGAGACTGCTTAGCCGCAAGATCGTTGACAGACTTCGCTGAAAAGGATATAATCAAAAAAGTATGCGGGTAGACATACCCTCTTTCGTCCCGTTTATTTCCCATGCAGGCTGGTAGTGAGGGGAGGGAAAGTAGTTGACACAGATCAAGGTTGGAAAAAATGAGACTCTTGACAGCGCAATCCGTCGCTTTAAAAAACAATGTGCAAGAACAGGTATTCTCGCGGAGGTACGTAAGCGCGAGCACTATGTGAAGCCTAGTGTAAAGCGAAAAAAGAAATCTGAAGCCGCTCGTAAACATAACAAAAGGCGGTTTGGTTAAGGACACCACAGCAGGTTTAACTGGAAACCTGCTGTTTTAATTTAGAAAGAGATGTTATATAATGAAGGTGTAAACTGTTCAAGGAGGTAGAGCCATGGTAAAAAATAAAGTTTTGGCACTCCTTTTATTGTTAGTGTTTCTGTTTTTGCCTCTGCAGAATTTACAGGCTGCCGGGGATAATAGAAAGGTTTATGTAATCAAGTTAGAGGGAGAAGTGGAGGCAGGGCTTTATTATTTTTTGCAGCGTGCCTTTACAGAGGCTGCTGAAAATGGTGCATCAGCCATTATCATGGAGTTAAATACGCCGGGGGGATTAGTGAGCCCGGCCAAAGATATTCGTGACTTAATATATGACAGTCAAGTGCCCGTCTATGCCTATGTGCGCCATAATGCCCTTTCGGCAGGTGCATTTTTGGCTCTTTCCTGCCGCAAGCTCTATATGGCGCCCGGCAGCACTATAGGTGCAGCTGAGATACAAGACCTCAGCGGCGAAGCCGTAGATGAAAAAATCATTTCCGCCTGGGAAGCAGAGATGCGTACAGCAGCAGAAAACCAGGGGAAAGATCCGGAGGTTGCGGCCGCCATGGTGCGCAAAGAAATTACCATAGAGGGTCTGGATGATGACAAGCAGTTATTAACTTTAACTACGGCAGAAGCAGAAGAAATAGGCTTTGTGGACGGTGTTTTTGCTACCAGGGCAGAGCTGCTGTCTGCTTTGGACCTGGCCGGTGCAGCGGTGCAGACTGTGGAGGTTAGTCCGGCGGAACGATTGGCCCGCTTTGTGGCAAAACCGGTAGGTGCAACCCTGTTGCTGACCATTGGCTTAACAGCCATGGTGATCGAGATTTTTATCACTGGTTTTGGCGCAGCAGGAGTGATCAGTATTTTAGCATTTGCTCTTTATTTCGGCGGCAGCATGATTGCCGGCTTTGCCGGAAAGGAAGAAGTCATTCTTTTTATTCTGGGCATTATTCTGCTGCTGATTGAAGCTTTTATCCCTAATTTTGGTGTAGTTGGCGTTTCCGGGATTGTGTCCATTATCGCCGCCATCATTTTATCCGCTTCTACTGCGGAAGCAGGTATTCGCATTATTCTGTCTTCCTTGTTTTTAACCACAGCAGTGGTTGCGGTAGCTTTTCGCTACCTAAAACGCTCCAGGGTCTGGTCACAGATTATTTTGCAGTATGCAGAAACAAAAGATCGCGGTTATGTAGCTCCCGCTGATTACAGCCATTTGCTTGGCAAAACGGGACAAACTTTAACCCCGCTGCGTCCGATTGGCGCGGCGGAGATAGATGGTTTACGGATTGATGTGGTGAGCGAAGGTAGCTTCATAGAGAAAGCTCAGACTGTGCAGGTTGTCAAAGTTGAGGGTTCCCGGGTGATTGTTCGCCCCCAATAATTTTTTAGGAGGTAGGAAAATGCCACAACTTATCATTACACTAGCATTGCTTGTACTTGGGTTAGCTTTATTGTTAAGCTTTGTACCCCTCGGTTTATGGATTTCGGCACTGGCGGCCGGGGTAAGAATCGGTATTTTTACCCTTGTTGCCATGCGTTTACGGCGTGTGCCGCCGGCAAAGATTATCAACCCACTGATCCGCGCCACTAAAGCCGGTCTGGAACTTAAGGGTGATCAGCTGGAGAGCCATTTCCTGGCCGGAGGTAATGTGGATCGCGTTACCAATGCCTTAATTGCAGCCCAACGGGCAGGTATTGAGCTTGGCTTTGAGCGTGCCGCAGCCATTGATTTGGCGGGTCGGGATGTTCTGGAGGCAGTACAGGTCAGTGTTAACCCTCGGGTAATTGAAACACCTATCGTTGCTGCCGTAGCTAAGGACGGTATTGAAGTTAAGGCTAAAGCCCGGGTTACAGTACGTGCTAATATTGAACGTTTAGTCGGTGGAGCCGGTGAAGAGACGATTATCGCCCGGGTAGGCGAGGGAATTGTTACTACCATCGGTTCTTCTGAAACACATAAAGCTGTTTTAGAGAACCCTGACTCCATTTCACAAACTGTGCTGAATAAAGGCTTAGATGCCGGTACAGCCTTTGAGATTCTTTCCATTGATATTGCCGATGTTGATGTCGGCAAAAACATTGGCGCTCAACTGCAGACTGATCAGGCTGAAGCCGATAAACGGATTGCCCAAGCCAAAGCTGAGGAAAGAAGGGCAATGGCGGTGGCCAAGGAGCAGGAAATGAGAGCCATGGTGGAAGAAATGCGGGCCAAAGTGGTAGAAGCCGAGGCGGAGGTGCCCCGTGCTTTTGCCCAGGCTTTACGTGAGGGCAAGCTGGGCATTGTAGATTACTACAACCTGCAAAACATCCAAGCCGATACACAGATGCGTGATGCTATTGCTAAACTGGGTGATGGAAGTGGCAAGGGTGATAATAACAAGAAATAAGCTGGGGGAGGTAATGGTATGGAAAGGCTAATAGTATTTATCATTTTCGCAGTTTTATCTGTACTGCGCACAAGGGCTGAAAACCACGCCAAAAAGCCTCCACAGAAGAAAACCACCCCTGCTGCCCGCAGACGTTTGGACAGGTCCTTTGAGCAGCCGCTGCGTAAACTGGAGCAGGCACTGCAGGAAGCAAGATCTGCTTTATCTGTGCAGGTGGAACGTCCACAGCAAACACAATCCTTAGGTGACAACAGAAAGGATAAGTTTGCCGGAGAGGGTGTTTCTTTAGAACACCCTGTGCCAGCCGCTCGGGAAACAGTTAGTCAGGCTGCAGCGCCTCCGCTGCAGACAACAGTGCCGGCACCGGCAAAACCTGCAGCTGTCAGGCTGCAGAGGAGCTTTCTGCAGGATAAAGAAGAAGTACTGCGCGGTTTGGTTTACGCTGAAATTCTCGGCCCGCCCAAAGCACTGCGGCATTTTCGCCGCCAGTAGCCTGTCTGCAGCCGCAGCCACCAATAATATAGTTAGATTTTCGGCTGAGCGAGGAGTTCTTCCTCGCTCTTTTTATTGGAAAGGAAATTATCTCAGCCTTATCTTGCTTCTTTTTCGCTCCCTGCTCGCGATGCAAATGTTAAGCTTTGTTAATAATTTTTTAATAAATAGCAGGAAAACATCCTTGAGCCCCGAATATATAGAGGTAAAATGTTAAGACCTATTAACAATTGTTAATAAATAGGAATATTGGCTGAATACAGCAGGGAGGCTGCAAAGATGTTTCAGGGGAAAAAAGTACTACAGCAGTGCAGGAGAAAAGGTGTTTTAACAGGTATGCTTACTTTATGTGCAGCCCTGCTCCTGGTGGCTGCAGTTTATAGTTATCATGCCGGTTTTGGTTATGTTGTGACCATTGACGGAGCTGAAGTCGCCTTCCTGGCGAAAAGCGATTTAAAGGAGCTGACAGCTTTTATTGATCAGCTGACGGATGATGCTGAGACTGCTTTTCAGATGCAGGTCATGCGCAATGAGACTTTAGATTTTGTGGAAGACAGGCGGCCGGGGGAACATCAAAGTATTGCTGCTGTCAAAGATGAACTGCGGCAGCGACTTTCCTTCAGCACCTATGGCTACATTTTAACTGTTGACGGTCGGGAGACGGTGGCCTTAAAAAGCGTCGATGATTATGACAGGGTGCTGCGCATGATGAAAAAATCATATGCAGCTGAGAGGGAGAATGCTGTTTTAAAGGACTTTGTCATCCAGGAAGAGATAGACTTCATTAAACGCCCGGTTCAGCCTGATGAAATTGTGAGCGTGGAGGAAGCTGCTAATATCCTGCTGACCGGCCTACCGCAGCGCAAAACGCATCTTGTGGCGCGGGGCGATTCTTTATGGTCAATTTCCCGGGCACATAATATTAGTATGGCCGCTCTGGAAGCAGCCAACCCGCAAATCATAAACCGGCAGCTCAAACCCAACGATGAGCTGAATCTGGTGACGGTGGAGCCTTTAGTTAATGTGCTGACAGTGGAAGAAGTGACAGTGACGCAAAAAATCCCCTTCACCACCAAATATGTTAAGGACAACAAACTTTATACTTCGCAAACTAAAGTGCTGACAAACGGTAAGATGGGGGAAAAAGAAGTAACATATCTGATCACTGTGGAAAATGGTCAGGAAACAGCGCGCAGGGTGGTAAAGGAGACGGTGCTCAGTGAGCCGGTAGATAAGGTGGTGGCCAAAGGCACTGCTGCTGCGCCAAAGTCCGGTACAGGCCGCTTTATTTGGCCCCTGGCCAGCGGCGGCACCATTACATCGACCTTTGGACCGCGTTGGGGTAAGATGCATTATGCGGTTGATATTGCCGCTGCCGGCGGTACACCTATCCGTGCTGCCGACGGTGGTGTGGTAACAACAAGCAGTTACCGGGGTAGTTATGGCAACTTGGTAGTAATTGATCATGGTAATGGCTACAGCACCTATTATGCGCACAATTCCCGTCTGTTAGTGAAGGTGGGAGAACGCGTAGCTAAAGGACAGACAATAGCTTTAATGGGAAGCACGGGCAACAGCACCGGAAACCATGTCCATTTCGAAATACGAAAGCACGGGACACCAATTAACCCCCTTCAGTTTTTTTAAGTTTTCCCATTGTTAACGGCTGCCGTACAGGCAGCCGTTTGCTGTGCATAACAGTCACAGCGCGTGCATAGTTATGAAAGAAGGATTGGAGGGAGGCGCGTGGGCAGCAAGAAGCTTACTCAGTGGGGCAGTCTTCTGCTGGATGCCATGGAACTGCCGAAGGAGATTATGCTTAATTTACCTAAAGTTACTATTATCGGCAATGTTCAATGCTGCATCGAAAATCATCGTGGCGTGATCGAGTACAGCGGTGAACGTGTCCGCGTAGCCATTAATAGTGGTGAGTTAATTGTCAGCGGTCAGGATCTTGTAATCAAATATCTGTCCAGTGAAGAAATTGCTGTAGATGGCAGCATTAATGCTGTGTACTATGAGCTGTAGGGCCGAGGGGGTTGCGGGTGTTGATGCTAAGACTGCGCAGTTTGATTACCGGTTATTTAATCGTAGCCGTACAGGGACGGAACACGGAGAAATTTATTAATTTGGCCAACAGTCAGCACATCCCCTTGTGGGATGTGCAGCGCGCTGCTGAGGGTGCTTACTTTAAGGTAGAGCTTGATCATTTCTTTGCGCTGCGCCACTTAGCTAAGCGGACGCACTGCCGCCTGCAGATAGTGCGCAAAGTAGGGCTGCCCTTTTTCTGCCACCGTTTTACCAGACGGCGAGGCCTTTTGCTTGGCTGCAGTCTGTTCATTGTGGCTTTGTATCTTCTTTCTTCTTTTATCTGGTTTGTTGAAGTGCAGGGGAATGAAAATTTAGAAGCTGACTATATTCGCCACTTAGCTGCGCAGGCCGGCGCAGCACCCGGTCTGTTTAAAGAAAGTTTGGATAAAAATGCTGTCATTTCTCAAATGCTGCTGGCGGAACCGAGGTTAGAATGGGTTGGGCTGCATCTGCAAGGAACAAAACTGGTGATTGAAATAGTTGAAGAAATAAAATCGCCGCCGCTAAGTGCTGCTCATGCCCACTTAGTAGCCGCCAAGGACGGCTTGGTCACAGATGTACTGGTGATTGTCGGGGAAGCTAAAGTTGAAGTGGGAGAGACTGTGAAACGCGGGCAGCTGTTGATTGAAGGTTATTTGTCGCCTGAACCGCAGTATGCTCCGGAAGCGGAACAGGAAATTGTCCGTTTGCCTGTGCGGGCACGTGGTGAAGTTACGGCGCGGGTCTGGTACGAAGGTTATGCTGAAGCAGAACTGACAGAGACCACTCGGAGGCGTACAGGCAGCCAAATCAGCTGTTGGAACTTTTTTGTGGACGGACAGTCTATTCTGCGTGTAGGGCGTGATATCCCTTACCGTCATTACGATACGGAGACGAGCAGCAGGCGTCTTTTAGAAAGGATTCTCAGCATTCCTGTCGAAATTGTAACAGAGACGTATTATGAAGTAGTTCTGGCGGAAAAACAATTAACTCGGGCAGAAGCTGTCAAAGTTGCCGCTGAGCGGGCGAAAAAACTGGCTGAGCTGCAGCTGCCGCCGGGTGAAACTGCAGAGCAGGTGACAGTGAGAGAGGTTGAGCTGAACAAAGAAGGTTTTGTAGGGGTACAATATATCTTAGAGACAAGGGAAAATATTGCCGTGGAAGAGATAGTTAACGGAGGCGAAGAAACGTTTTGACATTTGCAGAGAACAGCATCACCATACCGGTAGCCAACAACGAAGAAATCAGGCAGCTTTTAGGTCGTTTTGACCAGCATGTTACCCTGCTGGAACGTTATTTTAAAGTCAATATCATTCCACAGGGCAATGCCGTTATTGTTGAAGGAAAACAGGAAGATACGGAAAAGGTCGCTTTCCTGTTCAGGGAGCTGCTGTGGCTGCTGCAGCAGGGACAAGTCCCTACTGTTCCTGACGTAGAGTATGCCATTGAATTAATACGTACCGGACAAGCTGAACGTTTACGGGGCTTGCTGAGTGATATCATTTATATTACGCCCCGCGGCAAAAAAATCAAGCCAAAGACCATAGGGCAAAAAGGCTATTTGGATGCCATTAGGAAAAATGATATTGTTTTTGCTATCGGCCCGGCAGGTACTGGTAAAACATACCTGGCCATGACCATGGCCGTAAAGGCCTTAAAAGAGCGCACTGTGCAGCGCTTGGTTTTAACCCGTCCTGCGGTGGAAGCAGGGGAGAATCTTGGTTTTTTACCGGGTGATTTGCAGGACAAGGTGGCTCCTTATCTGCGCCCCCTGTATGATGCTCTTTATGATCTGCTGGGGATAGATGTCTATCATACCTATCTGGAAAAGGGAATGATAGAGATTGCCCCCTTGGCCTATATGCGCGGTCGTACACTGGATGATGCCTTTATTATTCTGGACGAGGCACAAAACACCACACATGAACAGATGAAAATGTTTTTAACCCGTCTGGGTTATGGTTCCCGGGCTGTAATTACCGGTGATATTACGCAGGTAGATCTGCCCCGCGGGTCTTATTCCGGCCTAAAACAAGTGCAGTCTATCTTACAAAAGATTCCTGGAATTGATTTTATTTATTTGACAGAGCGTGACGTAGTGCGCCATCCTTTGGTGCAAAAAATTATTCGTGCCTATGAACTGCATGACCAGGAGCAGAAGCGGAGTGATAAATAATGGGCTTTACCGCTCGCCTCGGAGAGCTGTTTAAACAAAATAATTTTTTTCCACAGCAGCCACGCCGCCAACGGATTCTGTTGGCAATCCTGCTTTATTTTGCCCTGCTTTTGATTCTGTTTTTTACTCTAAAGTCAAACCGGCTTGATTTGGAGTTGGGTAAACCCAGTCCGCGGCGTATCGTGGCAGAGTGGGAAGCGCTGGATATCTATGAAACGGAGCGCTTACGGGAGCAGGCGGCAGAAGCGGTTGCCGAGTCATTTGATTATGACCCTACAGTGTTAAACCGTGCAGAAGAGCGTGTCAACAATTTTTTTAAACAGGTGCAGGAAGTGCGTGCCCTGCAGCTGGAGGAGGAAGAAAAGGCAGCTCTGCTGCAGGAGACAGTGGAGGTAGAGCTGACAGATGTGCTGGCCCTGGCATTGCTGCAGGCGCGGCCGCAGGATTTAGCGGACATGCAGGCAGAGTTAGCAGAAGTCTTACAGGTTATTCTGCAGCAGGGAGTGAAGCCGGCCGGGGTGGAAACGGCACAGCGCCAAGCCGCACAGGAAATTAATTTTCTGATTTTCGATCAGGATCAGAAGCGTGTCATGGTACGCATTACCGAAGCGGTGATTGAACCAAACATGATTTATAATGCCGAGACAACTAACCAGGCACGGCAGGCGGCACGTGAAGCCGTGGCTCCTGTGCGTATTTTGGAAGGTACGGAAATTATTCAGGAACGGGAAATAGTGACCCAGCGGCATTTGGAGCAGCTGGAGGCTTTGGGACTGCTGCGGGATAGTTTCGGCGGTATTCCCATGTTTTTTGGTCTGGCGGCTATTTTATTGATTTTATTTATCGTGATCAGTGTCTATTTGTACATCTATCAGCAGGCGATTTACGAAAATACTACCCTACTGCTGTTGTTAGGGTTAATTGTTTTGCTTACTTTAACTTTTGCCATTGCTGCTAACTATTTTTCCGGTTATTTGGTTCCGGTGGCCATGGGCGCGTTTTTAATTGCCGTGCTGCTGAATGCAGAGTTAGCGGTGCTGATGACGCTGGCCTTTTCCGTTTTTGTCGTTCTCATCACCGGCAATGATTTTCGTTATATGTTGGCAGCATTATTTGGCGGCCTGGTAGCCTCCTTTAGTGTCACCGATTTAAGCCGCCGTTCAGATATCACTAAGGCCGGTTTTTATGTGGCTGCTGTTAATGTTTTGGCTGTGTTTGGTCTTTTCCTGTATACCGGCAATCTGCGCTTTGGTTACGATATTTTGCGTGAATTTGGCGTTAGCATCTTTGCTGCTGTGGCCAACGGTCTTGTTTCAGCTGTCATGGCCATTGGCCTTTTGCCCTATTTGGAAAGCGGTTTTGGCCTTACTACTGCGGTCACCTTACTGGAATTAGCTGATCCCGCTCATCCGCTGTTAAAGCAGCTGCTGCTGGAAGCGCCGGGCACTTATCACCATAGTTTACTGGTGGCTAATTTGGCTGAAGCGGCGGCGGAAACGGTCGGCGGAGATCCGCTGTTGGCCCGGGTAGGTGCTTTTTATCATGATATTGGCAAGCTGAAGCGCCCCTATTTTTTTATTGAAAACCAAATGGGGGGAGCAAACCCACACGATAAAATCTCCCCTAATTTAAGCACACTAATTATCACCTCTCATATTAAAGATGGTTTGGAAATGGCACAAAAAGCAAATCTACCTCAGGTAATTCAGGACATTATCTACCAGCATCATGGCAACAGTCTTGTTTCCTTCTTCTATCAGCAGGCGGAAAAAAATCGGGATAGCAAAGAAGTTGTGCGCGAAGAAAATTTTCGTTACGAAGCGCCGATCCCACAAACAAAAGAAGCAGCAATTATTATGATTGCCGATGCAGTGGAAGCGGCAGTCCGCTCCCTGTCCCGGCCGGCGGTGGGACGTGTGGAAGCTATTGTACGCAAAATAATTAAAGACAAGTTAAATGACGGCCAGTTTGATCAATGTGATCTTACCTTAAAAGACTTGGATACTATTGCCGTGGCACTGGTTAAAATACTGTCGGGAATTTACCATACAAGAATAGAGTATCCTGAAAAGGAATTAAGGGCTGAAATTGAAAGGGGGCGAAAAAATGGTGCTTCTGCTAAATAATGAGTTAAAGGAAGGGCTGCCGGCAGGCGTCTTCTCAGCCATGGAAACAATCTGCAGCCGGGCCCTGGCTGAACATGGCTGGCCGCAGACAGCGGAAATCAGCCTGACAATCTGTGATAATCTGAGGATACAGGCACTGAATAAGGAATGGCGTGGTGTAGATGCAGCGACTGATGTGCTTTCCTTCCCCCTGATCACGCCTGACGAGGATTTAACGGCAGCTGAGGATTTTCTGCTGGGTGATATTATCATTTCGCTGGAACGGGCTAAGGAGCAGGCGGCCGATTATAATCACAGCCTGGAGCGAGAGGTATTATATCTTTTTACCCATGGCCTGCTGCATTTATTGGGCTATGATCATGAAGAAGAGACAGCGCAGCAGGCAATGCGTCTGGCGGAAGAGAAATTGCTGCAGGCAGTAGGAGCAACCCGTGATGAAATTTAAACACAAACGATTTAAAGATAGTATCTACAGTGCCCTTTGTGGTTTGGCAGATGCCTGGCGCAGTGAACGGAATATGCGCTTTCACACTGCTGCTGCGGCAGCTGCAGTTGCGGCCGGGGTCTATTTTCGCCTGACCGGCAGCGAGTGGCTTTTTTTATTTTCTGCTATTTTTTTAGTCATGACCATGGAAATGTTAAATACTGCGCTGGAACGGGTGGTCGATTTATTTACGCGGGAGTATCATCCCCTGGCGAGGTTGGCCAAAAATGCAGCCGCCGGCGCTGCGCTGTTGGCAGCTGTTTATGCCATCATCGTCGGTCTTTTTATCTTTGGCCCTCAGGTACTGGAGAGCTTTAATGTTTTTTAATAGTTTCATAAAGACTTTTTAATTACTTTCTGATACCTTAGAACCAATGTAAGATTTTTACTGAAAGGAGGTCAAAGACAGTAAGTGAGTAATTCTGATACTGCTCTCTCACCAGGCAAAAAAGGACTTATCGTTATTTTAGTAATTTTATTAATTAATACAGCGCTCTTAGCGGCGGGATTTTATTTTTTATATTATCGCTTGGACCCGGTGCAGGAGGGTTTTGCCGCTAAGCAGCAGGCTGCCAAGGACTTGGTCGACTATAACAGGTGGCTGGCGAAAAACCTGGGCGTAGAGTCACGCACACAAGTGCGGGAATATCTCTCTCGCTTCAATTATGAAATTGAAATAGCGGCTAACGAGGAAGAGCTGAACAAAGCGATTCTTACTTATGCTTCCCGGACGCAGGAAAGAATTTTGCAGGAATATGACGCGAAGCAGCGGGAAACAGTTCTGCTGCTGATAAATCAGGATCCACAGGTACAGCAGATCAGGGACAAACAGCAGCTGACGGTAAAATTGGTGCGCGGCCAGGATGTAGAAGCAGAACCGTCGCATCTTTTAACTCCGGAGACTCTGCAGGAAATAGCTGAGACGGTAACCCTTGGTGAACAGGCACAGGATTTAATTGTCGAAATGGAAATAGAAAATGGCCGTGGGCAGTTAATGGTACCATTAACTGCGGCAGATCAGATTCGTTCTCTGCAGAAAGAAATTGATTCACTGCGCGTCACCATACATGATCTGCGTTCACGGGCAGGTTATGCAGAGATGAGCGGTGCCGGCGTGATTGTCAAGATCTATGACGATACAAATGGCTATACCAGTGATGCTATTATTCATGAAACTGATGTCCGAGATACCGTTAATGAATTATTTGCTGCCGGTGCCCGTGGTGTAGCCGTCGGTAATCAGCGTTTAACGGTCAATTCGGCTATCCGTTGTGTGGGTCCATCAATTCTTGTCAATGACGAAAGGATTGCTGTGAACCCGGTTGTCATACAGGCCATTGGTGATCCAGACGTTTTGGCAAGTGGTTTAGATATTATTCGCATCACTTTGCAGGTGTCCCGTGAATTAAGGTTTGAAATTGAGAAAACGGACAACTTAACTTTACCCGCCTACACACGTTAAAGGAGGGCTCTAAATGGACGTTTACACCCGTCTGCTTGAGCAGGCCCGCTTGGCCAGGGAGAAGGCTTATGCCCCTTACTCGCGTTTTGCTGTGGGAGCTGCACTGTTGACAGAAGATGGGGAGATCATTACAGGCTGTAACGTAGAGAATGTTTCTTACGGCTTGACGATATGTGCCGAACGCGTAGCCGCATTTACAGCCGTGGCCGCCGGCAGAAAAAAAATAAGCGGTTTAGCCTTGGTGGCGGATCTGCCTGAGCCGCCTACACCCTGTGGTGCCTGCCGCCAGGTGCTGGCCGAATTTGCCCCGGAGATGTGGATTTTATGTGCCAATCTGGAGGGGAAACAGCGTATCTTCAGACTGACTGAACTGCTGCCGGAAGCATTTGCCGAGTTTAGCAGCTAAAAGCAGGCTGACCATGTTTATGGTCAGCCTGCTTTTTACTTACAGGCAATTATTAATGATTTCTTTCTTCCGGAAGAGAAAAAAGGAACTCTGACTAATTTCCTAGAATATTGCCTGCAGCAGGCAGCAGTATTCCCAGGAAAGGAGTTTAACATGACTGAAACGACAAGCAAGCTGAATCACCTGCAGCAGATTATCAGGGATGCCGGCAGTGCAGTAATTGCTTTTTCAGGAGGGGTAGACAGTACTTTTTTAGCCAAAATTGCGCATAATGTTTTGCATGATAGGGCACACATGGTAATGATCAGTTCAGTCCTTACTCCTCTTGCTGAACAACGGGCAGCGGCTGCCCTGGCTGCCGCCTTAGGTTTTTCATTTCAGGTTATTACTTGCGATGTGCTGGCCCATGATGCCATTCGTGCCAATTCTCCACAGCGCTGCTATCACTGCAAGAAGGCTCTTTTTGCCCGGCTGCAGCAGGTAGCAAAAGCCAAAAACTTCACCTATGTCTTTGATGGCAGTAATTACGATGATCTGCAGGATTACCGTCCCGGTGCACGGGCGCTGCGTGAACTGGGAATCAGGAGTCCGCTGCAGGAAGCAGCTCTGACCAAAGCGGAAATACGTCAGCTGTCACGGGCACACTCCCTGGAGACATGGAATAAGCCGGCACTGGCATGTTTAGCGAGCCGCATACCCTATGGTGAACCCCTGACTAAAAAGAAACTGTCCATGGTAGAAGAGGCCGAAGCCTTTTTGCGTTCACTGTCTTTCTCGCAGGTGCGGGTACGCCAGCATGGACTGACGGCACGTATTGAAGTGCTGCCCGTGGAACTGCCAAAAATTCTGCCGTTAGCCGACCGGATTACTGTACATTTAAAAAGACTTGGCTACAATTACGTTACCCTGGATTTGGAAGGTTACAGAATGGGCAGCATGAATGAAGTTTTGCCGGCTAATTCTCAGCAAAACGATCCTGTTTAACGCAGGATAATGGTGATGAAAGAAGAATATATAATGTGGAAAGCCGGTCTGAGGTATCTTGGCCTGTGGAGCAATTGCAGCAGTAAGAATCGCCGTCTGGCAGTAAAGCATTGCAGTAATAATATGCAATCTTTATTGACAGCCTGCACCTGTGATGTTATATTGTGGATAGGAATAAATACATGTATAGCCAGGATGGGTTTGTTTTGTCATGACTAAAAGGGTATTTGCAGTATGAGTTCTTTCTTAATGCCGTTGTGTTTTGAGCAGACCTTTTTAGACAGGCACAGCACATCACGACTTGGCTTTCAAACGCGGGTACTGCGGTGGTGGGTATCTGCAGTGCGCGTGCTATATTGGCTGCCGGAAGTATGAGGTGGCCGGTAATTGTAAATGCTCTAAGAAAAAGGAGGAGGAACTCACATGATTATTATTGGCGAAAAAATTAACGGAACTATCCCCAAAGTCGGGCGTGCCATTGCGGAAAAAGATGAAGCCTACATTCGTGAACTGGCAATTAAACAAACTGAAGCCGGTGCAAATTATATTGATGTTTGTGCCGGTACTGCCGAGGATATTGAAGTAGAAACCTTAACCTGGTTAATGGGTATTGTACAGGACGCAGTAGATACTCCACTTTGTATTGATAGCCCTAACCCCAGAATGATTGAAGCAGTATTTAAGCATGCCAAGCGCCCCGGTATCATTAATTCGGTTTCCGAAGAAGGTGATAAACCGGAAGTCATTTATCCCTTGATTGAAGGCACAGACTGGCAGGTTATTGCCTTAACCTGTGATAACAGAGGTATTCCTACCGATGTACAAACTCGTGTTGATATAACAAAATCACTGGTTGAAAAGGCAGCAAAATATAACATTACTCCGGACAGAATTCATGTCGATCCGCTGGTCATGGCACTTTCTGCTGACAACAGTTCCATGCTGACTTTTATTGAAAGCATGACTAAAATCAAAGAATTATACCCCACAATTAAGATTACTTCCGGTTTAAGCAACATTTCTTTCAGCATGCCGCTGAGAAAAACTATTAATGCTACTTTCCTAACGCTTGCCATCTATGCAGGTATGGATTCGGCAATTATGGATCCACTCGACAGAGATCTCATGGCCGCGCTGCTGGCAACTGAAGCATTAATGGGACGTGACCGTTTCTGCCGAAAATTCTCTACTGCCTACCGTAAAAATAAAATTGGCCCCAAAAAGAAATAAACAGCATTTTTCATGGTCTTTTTCAGAGCAGCGATTTTTGCAGTGAGGAAACATTAATCAAAGCAGTGAACAACGTCAAAACGTGGGATTGCAGCAAATAAGACAGGATTAACATATAATTTACTTAGAGGAACAAATGGGGTTGGAGAAAACTAGCAGGGGCTGCAGCAGGTAAGTGTGGCCCCTTTATTTCTTATACCACAGCTGTGGTATAATGGACGTACGGAGGGTTATGATGGCAGATTTCTTGCAGAGGAAACAAGAACTTGTTAACGCAGTTCGGGAACTAGATGACGGCAAGGTACTGCAGCTGGCAGAGGAAGCATTACGCCTGGGAGTTGAGCCTTTAGTCCTGCTGGAAGCAGTTAATGAGGGAATGCTGGCAGTCGGTCAGTTGTATGAAGACAAAACATATTTTATTGCTGATTTAATCATGGCTGGGCTAATTTTTAAAGAAGTATTAGGCCTGGAAGAGATGACAAAACTGTTCCAGACGCAAAGGCTAAAACGGATTGGTAAATTAGTTTTAGGTACGGTCCATGGAGATCTGCACGATATCGGTAAAGATATTTTTCGTGGCCTGATGGAAGCCAACAACTTTGAAGTTATAGATGTGGGGGTTGATGTTCCTAAGGAAACCTTTGTGAAAAAGGTTGCTGAACACCGGCCGGAGATTTTAGGGCTCAGCGGTGTCTTGACTTATACCGTTGAAGCGATGAAAGAGGTTGTTGAAGCTTTAGCAGAGGCCGGTTTGCGTGAACAGGTAAAGGTGATTGTGGGTGGTGGACATCTTACAGCGGCAAGCTGTGACTATATCGGCGCAGATGCCTTCGCCAATGACGCCTTAGTTGGCGTTAAACATTGTTTGCGTTGGCTTGAAAAGTCAGTACAGGGAGAGAAATAATCATGGTAGTTCCGGTATATACACAAATAGTCGAAGCAATTAAAGCTAAAATTGATAGTGGGGAACTGAAGCCCGGCGATGCCATAGACTCCGAAAATACTTTATGTAAAGAATTCGGCGCCAGCCGCATGACAATACGTAAGGGACTGGGTATTTTGGCTCAGGAGGGCTATATTTATTCAATCCCCGGCAAAGGTAACTTTGTTAAAAAGCCCGATTTAACAAAGTATACTATTTATTACGATGAAATGAGCAACACAATTAACAGTGTAGACAGAACACGGCTGTTAGAAGTTAATATTATTATGCCTGATGATACACTGGCTGATAATCTGCAAATCTCAAAACGCAAGAATGTAATATCCATTAAAAGACTTTTCTTTACCGAAGGCAATCCTGTAGCCTATGATATCAAGTATTTATTGTATCATCGCGGAATGCCCATAGTAGAAAAAGAACTGCAGTATGCCACTTTTTCTGAAATGCTTTCTAAAACTACACCTGCCTTTGCTTTGAAGAAAGAGCTGCTGATCTCAGCGGAAATTCCGGATGAAAAAGTTAAACATTATTTGAATATTTATAACGAACTGCCAGTACTGGTGGTAGAGCAAAAACTATTTAATAGGGATAATAAGCCCATGGGGATGGGTTTCACATATTATCGCGGCGACTATATAAAAATACACGGCACAAACCAGTAAGCAGCAGTAGGTAGAACCTATGAGATAAAAAAAGCGAGAGGTGATGTGTATGACAAAACATGCTGTTTCCTTTCCCGGCGGCATTCAGCTGGAGGTAGAAGCCGGCACTACGCTGAAAGAAGTCATGAATGACGCAGGTATTAACTTTGATTTTCCCTGCGGCGGCAGAGGCCGCTGTGGAAAATGTCTGGTGCGTATAACGGCCGGTATCAGAGAGCCTCTGGCCGAAGAAAAGGAAAAATTAACAGCCGAGGAACTTGCAGAAGGTATTCGCTTTGCCTGCATGACCCAGGTACACGGCGAGATGACGGTAGAGTTTTTATCTGAGAAAAATATCCAGCACCGTATTTTAATCTCATCCCTCAATAGAACCGCTAAAGTCGAACCACACATCACTAAACGCTATATCGAAGTAGATCAGCCCACACTTACCGATCAAAGAACAGATTGGCAGCGGATCAAAGATGGGCTGGCAGCACAAAGTAATGCTGAAGAGAGCCCCAGCAAGCCGGTTCCTTTGCTGCGTACAGTCCCCGATTTATTACGTGATAACAAACATAAAGTTACAGCAGTGGTCTACGGTAATGAAATTCGCGGTTTAGAAGCCGGTAATACGACAGAAAAATTGTATGGCATGGCCTTCGATATTGGTACCACTACCATCGCCGGATTCTTAATGAATCTCTATACCGGTGAAGAGTTAAGTGTCGCTTCAGCTTTAAATCCCCAAACTCAATATGGCGCCGATGTTATTTCCCGTATTACTTATGCTAATCATCATGCTGACGGCGTAGATGTTTTGCATCGCGCGGTAACGCAAACAATTAATGCTTTAATTGGTGAAGCAGCGAAAAAAGCCGGCGTGGCCCGGGAAGATATTTATGCCGTTTCCATTGTCGGCAACACCTGCATGCACCATTTTTTCCTTGGTATTAACCCCCGCGAGGTAGCTTTGGCGCCCTATGTTCCGGTGATAAGCGAAAGCGTAGAAGTTGACCCGCGCGATTTAAACCTGGAAATTAACCCTGCAGGCATGGTATTTGTGCTGCCAAATATTGCCGGTTTTGTTGGCGCAGATACTGTGGGCGTGCTGTTGGCGACAGAGCTGGATGAAAGTGACGAGATAAAACTGGTGGTAGATATCGGCACTAACGGAGAAATGGCTCTGGGTAATAAAGATCGCATCCTTGCCTGTTCCACTGCCGCCGGTCCTGCCTTTGAAGGAGCTCAAATCAGCTCCGGCATGCGCGGCGCCACGGGTGCCATTGACCACGTTACCTTTGCTGAAGAGTTAGAATATACTGTGATTGACGATGTTAAGCCAATAGGTATTTGCGGATCAGCTTTATTGGATATAGTAGCCGGACTGATTGAAGTAGGTTTGTTGGATGAGCGCGGCAGGCTTCTGCGCCCGGAACAGGTTACTGATCCCAGAGGCCAGAAGTTTAAGCACCGTCTGCTTGAACATGATGGTACCCCTGCCTTTCTCCTGGCTGACGCCGATGAGACCGGCGGCAAAAAAATTATGGTAACACAAAGAGATATTCGGGAGCTGCAGATGGCAAAAGGAGCGATTGCTGCCGGCATACGGACTTTGATGAATAATTACGGCATCGAAACGGATCAGATACGGGAAGTACAGCTGGCGGGAGCCTTTGGTAACTATTTAAATCCCCATAGTGCCTGTGTGATCGGCCTGATTCCTGCTGAACTGGAGGATCGGATCACAATGGTGGGTAATGCTGCCGGCGCCGGGGCAAAACTGGCTTTGCTTTCCCAAAGTGAGTATCAACGCGCAGCAGCTAGGGCCAGAAGTGTTGAATTTATCGAGTTAGGTTCAGATCCGGCCTTCTCTTCCACCTTTGCCAAGGCGATGCGCTTTACCCGTTAACAAAATAGTAAATTATTTGGTGTTGCGGCACCTGATTTCAGCGCAAAGGGAGCTGCCTGAGGGTAGCTTTCTTTGCGCTGATTTAAAATGGCTGTTTTCAGATTTCAAGCAGGACCATTTTCTATGCGCTTAGAAGATAAGGAGGCGAAGTTGATGCAGAATACCAGCAAACTAAAGGGTCGTGAATTAGTGCGGCATGTTTTGGAAAATGGTGTCACAGTAAACATCCCTAAAGGTGAATTATGTATAACTGACGGTGCCGTAAAAAAGGTAATGGGCACAGCAGAGGTAGGGTTTGCGGAAAAAGAAGCTTTCGTTGAGACCATGGGACTGGATATTTATTCCCTCTCGCCGGACTACCCCCGGCAAGGGAAAGAACTGCCGGCAAGAAAGGATTACCTCTGGCCGGAACTGGAAAACTGGACAGCAGAGACACCCTATTTTATTTTCGCCGTGCTGGACGGTGCCTTTGAATGGGGGATGCGTTTACTTGGTTTTGCCGAATTCTGCAGCAACCTGCGCTCCTCTGCAGTAATGTCCGCTCTCATTGAACAGGTGGAAAAATTAAACTTTTACATGATCGAAAAGCTGGCTGCGGAAGGAGTCAACGGTATTATCCTGGCAGATGATATTGCGCATCAGCATGGTTTATTTGCCAGACCGCAAGTTCTGCAGGATTTATTTATTCCCAGTTTAGCCCGGCAGACAGAACAGATTTTGAAGCAGGACCTGCCTGTATTTTTCCATTCTGACGGTAACTATCGTGATGTTTTGTCTGACATTATCAATATCGGTGTGTCCGGTCTGGAATGTTTGGAAAAAACAGCCGGTATGCAGATAGAAGAGCTGCAGGCGGCCGTAGGGCAGGAGGTCTGCCTGTGGGGCCATTTAGACACAGATGATCTGGAGGCTGCAGCCAAGGATGAGGGGATGTTGGCGGACTTAGTGGATAGTACCCGTGCCTTGGCTGCAGGTAAGAAATTTATTCTTGGTACTACCAGCGGTATTTTTGAGGGGATGCGGCTTGATGTACTGCAGGAGCTTTACAGCAAAGTTTAACCGGTACAGCTATGCTGAAGCAATAGTCAGGGAAAGATTAAGCGGGCGAATTCACTCGCCCGCTTAAATTTTAAAAGACGAAATTTCCCTGCTTAAAGATAGTGACTTTTTCACCGCTTTCGGTTGTGCCCGTAATCTCTAAGTCAGCAGTGCCAATCATAAAGTCAACATGAATCAATGAGTCATTAACACCGCGTGCCAGCAGCTCTTCTTGGCTGAGCTGATTACCATCGGCCAGACTGCCGGGATAAGCACGACCAAAAGCTAAATGGCAGGAAGCGTTTTCATCAAACAAAGTATTGTAGAAAAGGATCTTGGTATTGGCAATGGGTGAATCAAAGGGTACAAGCGCTACTTCTCCCAGATAGCGTGCCCCCTCATCTACTTCCAGCAGATTATGCAGATGCTGGACGCCTGTTTTAGCGGTGGCTTCGCAGACACGCCCGTCTTTAAAAGTCAGGGAAAATTCATCAATTAAATTACCATGATAAACAAGGGGCATGGCACTATAGACTCTGCCATTGACACCGGTTTTTTTCGGCAGCGTGAAGATTTCTTCGGTGGGCATGTTGGGAATAAAAGGGATGCCAGCCTGCGTTATATCAGCAGCACCCTGCCACAAATGATTGACCGGTAATTCCACCGTTAAATCGGTGCCCAGACTGTTGGCAAAGTGCAGTTTTTGCAGGCGATATTCATTAAGCAGCTGCAGTCGTTTTTGCAGTGCTGCCTTATGTTCCTGCCAGGCTGTCAGCGGATCCGGCTGATCAGCCCGCACGGTCTGCAAAATAGCCCGCCACAATTTGTTAACCGGATCGGCGGCATCAGGGAAGACTTTACGAGCCCAGCCCTCTGTAGGCGCGGAGATAACACACCAGGCATTCAGGTTATTCATAGTTCTGTCCCTGAACTCACGCAGATGGATACCGGATGTTTTTTGTGCTGCCGCAATGCGTGTCGGGTCTACATCACGCAGCAAATCCGGGTCTGCGGCCGCAATGCGGAGAAAGGCCGCTCCCTGTTCGGCGTAGGAGAGGTAGAACTCTTTCTGCCAGTTAGGAAACTCGCTAAAGATGTCAGCCGGTGCATGTAAGTATTTAATTTTATCCAGCTGTTCATCCTGCCAGAAGAAAGCAACTTCTCTGGCGCCGGCTGCATAAGCCGTCTCGGTCAAAGTGCGGACAAAAGGGGCACATTCGAGGGGTGTGGAGATGACAAGGGTTTGCCCCTGCTGCAGATTAACACCAAGTTTTATTACCAGTTCTGCATACTTAATTAACATTGGTTCTAACATTTAACTGACACTCCTTTCTCTGATACAATTCCTATTGTAAACCAACTTGAGCATTCGTGCCAGTCACTGTTAATTGAGCTAATTTATTTCCGTAGAGCGACGACAATTTTAGGAGGCTGCGGTGAAAATTATTATTGATGCAGATGCCTGCCCGAAAAGTGTGCTGCAAATTTGTCAGGCAGTGGGGCGTCAACAGCAGGTACAAGTCTGGACAGTAGCCAGCTTTAATCATCGTATCATTTCCGACCGGCATTTTGTTGTCGGTAACGCTGCCCAGGAAACAGACATAAAAGTGCTTAACCTAGCGCACAAAGGAGATGTGGTCATTACTCAGGACTGGGGGTTGGCCGCCATCCTGTTGGCCAAGGGTGTATATTGTCTGAGTCCTATGGGTAAAGAATACCGGCAGGAGACGATAGATTTTTTACTGGAAACAAGGGAAGCTTTAGCAAAAATACGGCGGGCCGGCGGGCGTACAAAGGGCCCTAAAAAAAGAACTGCAGCTGATGATGAGCGTTTTCGGGCAGCGCTGCAAAGGCTAATGGAGAAAAAGGATATTACCTGCCGCTGCAGAAGATAAAAAGGGAAGAATTCATGGCGTCTCTGGGAGTGAAAAGGATGACCAAGCTTGCATCGCTAAAAAAAGAACTGCAGCAGCTGGCAGACCCGGAAAAAGCAAAGTTTTTACCACAATTTTTTAAGGCCTATCCCGGCGGCTACGGTGAAGGCGACCGCTTTATCGGTGTGAAGGTGCCGGACCAGCGTCAAGTGGCCAAAAAGTATTATCAGCAGTTATCTTTAACAGAAGTGAAGGAGCTGCTGCAGGAACCGATCCACGAGTATCGTCAAACAGCGCTATTTATGCTCACTGAAAAATATAAGCGGGCAGAAGACGAGGCAGCCGCAGAGAAGATTGTCAGGCTGTATTTAGAGAATACCGCCTATATCAATAATTGGGATTTGGTAGACTGCAGTGCGGATAAAATCTTAGGGGCATATTTTTTTACCAGGAGCAAAGAGACTTTATATCGGCTGGCACGCTCCAACAATTTGTGGGAGCAGAGGATGGCCATCATGGCAACTTTTTATTTTATCAAACAAGGTTTTTTTAGCGACACCCTGCAGATAGCTGAAATCCTGCTGCAGCATCCCCATGATTTAATACATAAGGCTGTAGGCTGGATGCTAAGGGAAGTGGGCAAACGTGATTACCAGGTAGNNTGACAGGGGACGGTTCCTTGACACACCGTTTTCTTAGGTGCTGGCAATTGATTTTAATAACCTTGGAGGCAAACTATGCGACAACTTAATGAAAGGCTGCTCATAGCTGCCCAGCAGGTAAACGTAAAGAAAAATTAGCTGCTCGTTTACAGGCTCTGGAAATGGATTTAGAGCGGGAGCAGGCTCACGAGAAAAAACTGCAAAAGCATCGATATCGGCTCTTTTGCCACATTTGCTGATTTTTTCTTTGATGGCTTAATTGCTGATTGGGTTGTGCAATCACGTATTAAGGATTCACTGAATCAGATTGTAGTGAACTTAAACTCAATTCACCATGTAATGCAAATACTGCGGCAGCAATTAGCAAGTACCCAGGCTGAATGCAAAAACAGCAGCAGGAATATCAACACTATCTGGCACAGTTAGATTAGCTAAACAAACAGCGGCTCCCGGCGGGAAGCAGGGAGCCGCCTATGTTTTTACACCTCAGTTTTGCCTGACAGGAAGTAAACTACAGGCAGACTGTAACATGCTTGATACAGGAAATAAGTACTGGTTTTTCGGACAATAAGCTGTTGTTAACAGGATTATTGGGTGATAAGTCGAAACCTGTAGTAAAGGTTTGCGCAAAAAGGGGTGCGGTAACTTGATCGAATGTAAAGCGGTAACAAAGATATATCCGGGTGGTGATCGACCTGCGTTGGCCGATATCTCACTGCGTATAGATCCTGGTGAGTTTGTGTTTTTGGTTGGCCCCAGTGGTGCGGGCAAAAGCACACTAATAAAGCTGTTCTTCCGAGAGCAATTACCTACCGGTGGGGAAATCCTCTTTAATGGGAAGAATATAGCCCACTTGGGAAAGGCGGCACTGCTGCAGCATCGCCGCCAAATTGGCATGGTCTTTCAGGATTTTCGACTCCTTAAGCAAAAAACAGTCTTTGAAAATGTAGCCTTTGCTTTGGAAGTCTTAGGTAAGTCGGGCAGAGAGATTCAGGCGGAAGTGCCGCTGGCTCTGGAAAGAGTCGGCTTGGCCGGAAAGGAGAAATATTTCCCTGAAGAACTGTCCGGCGGGGAGCAGCAGCGCGTCGGGGTGGCCCGGGCCTTAGTCAAAAAACCGCTGATTTTATTGGCAGATGAACCTACCGGTAATTTGGACCGGGAAACTTCCCGGCAGTTAATGGAGCTGTTTGACAAGATTAATCAGGGTGGGACGACAGTGATTATTGCCACCCATGCCTGGGATATCGTAGACCGTATGCAAAAAAGAGTGATTTCCCTGGAGCAGGGTCGACTGAGACGAGATGAGAAACGGGGGAGTTATCACGATGAACATTAATTCATTTAAATACTGTTTACGTGATAGTTTTGTTTCGTTAAGACGCAACTTCTGGCTGGCAGTAGTGACGGCCAGTATAATTGCCGTTTCGTTAGCAATTCTGGGTGGATTTTTACTGCTGACGGTGAATGCGGGACAATTCATCCGTGACGTAGAAGCAAATGTGGAAATTGCTGTCTTTTTACAGGCCGAGGCTGATGTGCAGTTAGTTGAGCAGCAGCTGCAGCAGCTCTCCGGCATAGAGAGCATTACCTTTATTTCTAAAGAAGATGGTTTAGCTGATTTTAGCGCTTCTCTTGGGGACCCGTCCTTATTAGCAGGATTAAAGGGTGCAGACAATCCTTTGCCTGATGCTTTTCTTGTCAAAACTACGGATGCTTCCCTGGTCTCGGAATTAACAGAAAAAATTCGCAGTCTGCCAGGTGTAGAGATGGCTGATTATGGTGAAGAGCTGGTAGCACGTCTGCTCAAACTTACCGGCTGGTTAAACAAATTATTTGTGGGCGTAAGTATTTTACTGGCATTGGGCGCAGTTTTTCTGATCATTACTACTATTCGCCTGTCTGTGCTGGCACGGCAGGAGGAGATTGGCATTATGAAGTATTTGGGTGCCAGTGACTGGTATATCCGCTTTCCCTTTCTGCTGGAAGGGATGGCCATGGGCTGGATAGGTACTCTGGCTTCGACAGCTGCCTTAGGACTAGCCTATAGTCGACTGGCAGCATCCCTGCAGCAGGATGCCTTTGCTTTCTTTATCCGGCCGGTAACTGCGGTGGAGCAGTTAGTGCCCATCTTTCTTGGTTTGTTATGTTTAGGAACATTAATGGGTGGTTTGGGCAGCGTAATTTCTGTACGCAAGTACCTGCGCGTTTAGGAGGGGATAATTATGCAGCACCGGCGGAGGCTGCTCAGCATTTTGCTGCTGTTGGGACTGATAGTGAGTCTTTTTACCGGTACAGCTTTCAGCAATCCTGAGGAAACCAGGAAAGAAATTGCGGAACTGGAGAAAGTAATTGCGGAACTCAAAAAAGATATCAGTGACAGGGAAAAAAGAATTGTCGAATTGAACGCCGCACTCAAAGAGTCTGAAGCCCGTCTGGAACAAACTAAACTGGCGCTGGCAGAATCAGAGGCTAATTTGGCAGAAAAAAACGCAATTTTTGGCGAGCGGGTACGCACTGCTTATATGGCCGGCAGTTTGTCTTATCTGGACGTTTTGTTTGATGCTGAAAATTTTGGTGATTTGATTTTACGTTTTGTTTATATGACCCGTATTCTAAACAGGGATGCCGAAATAGTGTCGTCGCTGCGTGAAGAATATGCAGTTTTACAAGAACGCAAACTGGCCATGGAAACTGAACAGGAAAGATTAACTGATCTGCGCTATCAAGTTGAAGCAGAACATAAAAACCTGGTGGCGCAGGAAAAAGAAATGCAAAAACTTTTAGCGGCAGCACAGGGCAGGCTGGCTGATGAAATGGCAGCATCTATTCCGCAGGCAGAAGTAAAACCGGTTTACGGGGTAGTTATCGACAACCACGCTGCTGCCAGACCGCAGCACGGATTGTCTCAGGCCAATGTTGTCTATGAATACGAAGTGGAAGGGCGCATAACGCGCTATTTGGCATTATTTGCTTCTTTCCCCGGCAAAGTCGGACCGCTGCGCAGTGCCCGGCAGCATAATATTACCTTGGCTTTGGAAAACGGTGTACGCTTTATCCATGCCGGGGGGAGCTACGATAACCTGCAGCTGATTAAGGATTTAAATCTGAGGCATACAGATGCTTTAACATCATCTAATGCCAGTTTTTATCGTGACAAGTCGCGGCGGGCACCGCACAATCTCTATGTTAACCTGCAGCAGTTAAAAGAGGAAGCACGTTCGCAGACAATAGTAGTACGGCCGGCCTTTTTAAGTCGGCAGGGCAAAGCAGGTAATGCGCTTACTATTAATTATAGTGGGAATTACAAAGTTAGTTATAAGTATGCTGCAGATAAGGGCTGCTACTACCGCTACATCAATGGTCAACAGCATCGGGACGGTAATGGAGCAGCTATCCAGGCAAAAAATATTATTGTACAGTATACACCGCATTATAATGATTTTGCCGGCAGGCCCACAGCCAATTTAATCGGAGAAGGAGCTATCGATTTTTACTCACAAGGTCAGTATTTTCGCGGGAGCTGGAAGAAAAGCAGTGTCAGCTCACCAACGCGCTACTACTATGGGGATGGTCAGGAAATAGAGCGAGTTTTTGGGCAGACATGGATTCAAATTGTACGCAACTAAAATAGTTTCTCACCCGCTGCATTGATATAAGCAAAACGGGCTGCCGTGTCAGCGGCAGCCCACTCATGTGCCAACACAATTGTTAATTTTTAAAATTATCAGAAAAGTCCTTGCCTTTTAGTTCAGTCTCGTTTATAATAAAAGCAGCAAGTTAAAAAAATCACAAGGAGGCTGTCCCATGAGTACCTGCATCATTTGCGGTTCAGAAGTGGAGCCTGATGACATCTATATCCTGAACGGGAAAGTAATATGTGATTGCTGTGATCCCGTTTATGCTAATCCTTCTCGCCCCTGCTGCTCAGGCGGTCCGCTTGGTCACAAAACACAAACTGCAGAGAGCGTACAGCTGTAGGTTTTTATTAACACAAGTGCCGGTTTACGCAAAACCGGCACTTTTTCCTCTGCCGCAAATTATGGTTAGTCAGGAGGAAATGGCCTGTCTGATTATAAATATTCAGTCTGCTTGGCATAACTGTTTAATTTAGGATGATGGGGGCAAAGTGCCGAATTCTTAGCAAATACCTGCTTTCTGCAGGCTAGCTGATGAAAATGCCCGCTAAACGGACTTATCCGCATTCGACAGGCTTGTCCACTCCCGCTAAAGTATAAGTAGAGTAAAAGCGAATAGCGGGGGGATATGTTGAAAAAGCTAATCTGGTTGAGCAGGGTCGCAGTAATTGTCCTTATTTCCCTGCTGCTCATAAGTCTTGCCGGCTGCCTGCAGGATACTTTTTCCCGTTCAGAAAAGCAGGGGACAGAACAAGAGCAGCATTTAAATCCGGAGCAGGAATATCAAAACGCGGTAGAAGAGCGGCGCCGGCGCGAGGCAGAATTACGAGAAGAGCTGGGGGCTTTTTTTGTGCCTCTGCCGCCTGTGGACAGAGCAGATAATCCTGCGGTTAAAGCAAAAGGAATTTATGTGACAGGTCATACGGTGGCGAACAGCAGGCGTTTTGCTGAGTTAATGCAGCTGGTTGACGAGACTGAACTTAATGCCATGGTGATAGATGTTAAAAATGACAGCGGCTTAATGACCTACCGCAGTGAGATTGAAATTGTTAAAGAGGTTAATGGTAATAAAGGTGTGGTAATTGAAGATATAGATGCAGTGCTTAGCGAACTGAAAGCGCGTGACATTTACCCTATTGCCCGTGTGGTAGTTTTTCGGGATCCTCATCTGCCGGAGGTTAAACCGGCGTGGGCGATTCAAAAACGTGATGGCGGCGGCCAATGGCGTGACCCGAAAAATTTTGCCTGGGTAAATCCCTATGATAAAAATGTCTGGGATTATAATATTGCCATCGCTAAAGAGGCGGCGTTAAAAGGTTTCCGTGAAATTCAATTTGACTATGTAAGATTTCCGGAAAATGCGCGGCGTGTTGACCGGGAGGCGGAGTTCCCCGGCAGCAATGGCCGCAGTAAAGCTGAAGCCATTGCCGGCTTTCTGGCTTATGCCAGGGAGCAGCTGGCGGACTATAATGTGCATATCGCTGCTGATGTGTTCGGGGTAGTCGCCACATCAAAGGGGGATGCCGAGGGGATCGGGCAAAGCTGGGAGAAAATATCATCCCTGGTAGACTATATCTGTCCCATGATTTATCCCAGTCACTACGGACCTGGCTATTTTGGCATCGCCGTCCCCGATGCGAATCCTGCCGGCACTGTCAAGTATGCCCTGACAGATTCGCTGAAGCGTAACGCACCGCTGCAGCGGCCGGCAATTATTCGTCCCTGGCTGCAGAGCTTTACCGCCACGTGGGTGAAGGGTCACATCGTGTATGGCCCTGTTCAAGTGCGGGCACAAATTGAAGCAGCGCTTGCTTTGGGCATAGATGAATTTTTAATCTGGAATGCCGGCAGCAGATACAGCCGTGATTCGTATCTGACGGCAGATGAAGCACAGATACAGGAGGCGGCGCAGGCAGCCGCACGTTTAGCGCTGGGTCATGATGCCTTAGGCCGTACAAAACGAACTGCGCTTAGCGACTATCTGACAGCTCTGCAAAAGAAGAAATGGTACGATGCCTTTCTCTGGCAGAGCAGAGATTTTGCACAGAGTGAAGCTGACTACCAAGCCTGGGCTGACGGTTGGACAAGCTCCCTGGCGTCATATGCAGTGACCGCAGAGCAGGGGACAACCTTTACTGTAGACTTAACATTAAAATCAGCGGTGGCAGTGCAGAAGTTAAGCGGTGAAAAATTTACGGTAAGCATGGAAAACGGGGTTTGGAAAGTTGAACCGCCGCTGGCCCTGCTCAAAGCATTAACTGTTCAAGAGAGTAGTAATACTAACAGCAGCGACGATTCTTTGTAATACTTTTAATAGAATTAAACCTGTGGATAAAGTATAATATGACTGAGAAACAGTGGTGAGGTGACGTTATGAGAACCCCCGATGCCGGTGAGCGCAACCTGTGGACGTTTTCAAAACGTCATCTGTTTACAGTTCGTGGCTTTATTACGGTAGAAGGACCTGTTACCGGGGAAGATATCCGCAGGTTGGCTATTTGCAGCGGTTTAAATCAATTCAGGCAGCCCCTGCAGCAGCAGGAAGCGCTGGTGGAAATTGCCGCTCTGCCGGAAGGATTGGTCTATCTGGCTCACATTCATAATACCATTGTCGGTTACATTACCTTCCACAGACCACAGTTTGAGCGCTGGACAAATACAGGCTTAGATATTATGGAATTAGGGGCTATTGAAGTATCCCGCTATTGGCGTGATATGGGTATTGCGGGAGCTTTGGTGCAGATTCCTTTTGCCACCGATTTTCTGGAAGATAAAATTATTATTTCACTGGAATGTTATTGGTTTTGGGATTTACATGGCAAGCGTATTAATACCTGGCAGTATCGCCGTCTGATGCAGAAGTTATTAGAAAAAGCCGGCTTTCAAACCATGTTAACAGATGATCCTGATATCTGTGATCATCCTGCCAACTTATTACAAGTTCGCTTCGGCTCCCAGGTCCCGAAAGAAGTCTTTCCCCGTTTTGAAGCTATCTGTTATCAAGGGAAAAAGCAGTAAATTACTTGATTTTTTATGTTTAATTTTATAAAATTAATTAACGGTAAGGGCGTGTAGCTCAGTTGGGAGAGCGCTTGGCTCGCATTCAAGAGGCCAGGGGTTCGAATCCCCTCACGTCCACCAGCTTAGAGGGGCTATAGCTCAGGGGGAGAGCGCTTGACTCACATTCAAGAGGTCACTGGTTCGATCCCAGTTAGCCCCACCATCAGCCTGTTGCCACGAATGGTTTTGCCATTCGTGGTTATTTTTTGGCCGATAAAATAATTATTTGTTTTCCGACAGGAATTGCTAAATTTTTCAGAGATGATCTGCTATGATAAAAGTTGTTTGTGATTTTTTGTCAGGGAGGCTGTGGCAAATGATGACGAAACAAACTGTACTAAAGACGAGAAATTGTTTACCTGATTATTTTTGGCGGGCATACGCCAGTTTCGTTGTAGATAACACTATGGCTGTCATTGTAGCTGTCGATATGAACGGCAGGATTACACTTTTTAATCGGCAGGCGGAGCTTGTTTTTAAGAAAAAAAGTGAAGAGGTGGTTGGTAAAACACTGAAGAGTGTTTTCCCCCAGCTGGGCGGCCATGAACACTACCTTTTGTCAGCGCTGCAGTGTGGGCGGGGCATGACGGAAGTAGAAAACAACTACTGTCCGTATACAGGGCGGGAAGGTGTTTTTGTGCACAGTGTTGCCCTGGTACGGAGCCCGGCCGGTGAAATCAGTGGCGCCATCTGGATGCGCAGGGATCACACCAAGAGCCGCCGCCTGCAGAACGAAATTAATTCTGCTGAAGTGCAGGCAATCGTCAGCCAAATTGCCGCCGGTACAGCGCACGAAATACGTAATCCACTGACGACGATCAAAGGATATATCCAGCTGGCCAACCAAAAAGCAGAGCAGGATGTCTCAGCATATTTGCAGATGGCACTGGAGGGAATAAAAGAAGTGGAAAATATTATTTCAGATTTGTTGACCCTTTTCCATCCTAAAGCTGAAGGCTTACAGCTTATATCCATCAACGCTCTGCTCTTGGAATTACTGCAGCTGGTACAGCATGCCGGTACGCTTGCCAATATTGTTATTCGTACAATCCTGGATAAAGATGCGCCCTTATGCTTGGCGGACGCAAAACTGATTAAATATGCTCTCTTAAATATACTGCGTAATGCCATGGAAGCGATGCCGGATGGCGGCTGTCTGACTGTCAAGACTGTTTATCAGCGTGAAAGCAATACTGTGACAATTTCTGTCTGTGACACAGGTATCGGTATCAGGCAAGAAGATTTGTCAAGAATATTTAGGCCCTTCTTTACAACCAAGAAAGATGGTTCCGGTTTGGGTCTGACCCTTTCTAATCGTATTCTGCAGCATCATAACGGCTATATTGTTGTGGACAGCACTTGCGGCGAAGGCTCATCTGTTCATTTACATTTGCCTGTTACCCATAGCCCTCAGCCACGACAAATCTGCCATCTTTTTGAAGGTAAGACGTCGCAAAGGTCGAAGTACTAATGAATACAGCAAGGAGGCATCAGAGATGAGAAAAATCCAAATAGTGCTGCTCTTTTCCCTGGTGGTTAATCTGGTTCTCGGAGGTTTTTTTTATTTACCATTTTACCGGCAGTAACGCAGTTTCAGCAGCGCCGACAGAAATTGCCACGGCCGGCACCTATGGTCCCCCGGCTCGGGAAGTAATTGAAGGTGACGTTACCATTGCTGCGGCTGACGTGGTGCTGCAAAATTCCCTCATCACCGGGAATCTTTACATAACAGATGCTGTTACTGAAGGTGCGGTCAGCTTAATCAATGTTGAAGTTGCCGGGGAAGCAGTAATCAGCGGTGCTGGCGTTAACAGTGTGTTAATGCAGGACAGCCTGCTGCAGCAGTTGACAATTACCCGGCAGGACAGCCCGGTGCGTGTTATTTGTCAGGGGGAAACCGAAGTGTCTGCTGCTCTGCTGCAGGGGCCTGCAGTCTTAGTAGAAGATGAGCTGGCGGAAGAGGCTGCCGGATTTGCTGTCGTAGCAGTGGAAACCCCGGCTGAAGTCATGCTCAGCGGTAGTTTTACAACTGTGCACTTGTCGGAAGCGCAAGCACGATTACATTTAGCAGCAGGAATTATTGACAAAATTTTAGTTGCTGCCTCGGGCTGCCAGGTTAACGCCGCCGCAGATGCGGCAGTGACAGCTCTGGAGACTACAGCTCCTTTAACGTTGGTGGGGCAAGGCGGGTGGCAGGAGGTAGTACTGGCGGCAGCAGGGCCGCATCAGTTAGCCGGAATTTTCGAAAAAATTAGCATTTTGGCTCAGGATACGGAGGTTACCCTGAGCAGCGGAAGTGTGGCGAAACTGGTGGTGGCACAAGACGCCGCCGATGTCAGCCTTAATTTGCAAAAAAATTGTCAGGTTGGGCAGCTGGAGTTAAACGGTAAGACAAAAGTAACAGGCAGCGGAATTATTGCCCAGGCCAACATTAATTGTGCCGGTGTAGTGATAGCAACTGAGAAAAGTCCTGGCAAAGCAGTGCTCAGCAAGGGAGTAACAGCTTTAGTCTGCGGTACTGAACTGCCGAAGAAAGAGGAACCGGTGAAGACTGCCGCCGAGCGGCCGAAAACACCCTCCAAACCTTCAACTTCTAAACCTAAACCGAAACCCCAGCCGGAGCCTAAACCGACACATAAGCCGACCGATGTCAAAAGATATGTGATAGGCGATAAGGTACTGGTGCCGGGTGAATTAACTGTGACGGTGGAGCTGTATGCCGCTGACCCCAGTGGTTACACTGTGGAAGTTGGTGGGGTCAAATTAAAATATAACGCGCAGTATAAGTTTTTTTTCGGCAGCGTAGAAGAGAATGCGGCGAGACGAGGTCAGGTTAATGTTTATTAAGCCGGGCGCAATTTGGTCTGGGGGAAGCAGTAAACAGGTGACGGCTCAAGTACTACTGGTGTTAGTTTTTATCAATTTGTTTTTTCTCAGCCTACCGTCCAAAGCTATGGCGGCCGTTACAGCCTTTGTGAGTGAAAACAGAAAAGGTGTGTATTATGAGTATGATTACGAGCAGCTTTTAGAGTCGTACGCAATTAAGATTTTTGGTCAGCCGGCTGTACTGTATGAAGATTATGCAAGTAAAAAGGCTGTTGCCTATAAAGATAATAAAAACGGCTATGTAGATTATCACGATGTGCTTGAGGCCTATGCCATCAGCCTTATGATGGACAAGCCATTCGATCTGAACAGTTATACGGCAGGTCCACAGGCAAAAAAGGCAGAAATGCCGCCAAGTATCTATCAAATGGGTTTTGATGGAACTAAACTGGTAAAAAAGGAAGAAATACTGCTCACACCTTTGACAGTGGAATCTGCAGATTCTAGAGATGAGGATCTGTCAGCAGCAAAAACAGGGGAGCTGCTTGGCGATGCGGAAAGAGTACAGGAACTTCCCCCGGCAGCAAGAGACGTAAATAGTGAGGGTACTGCAGCCCCGGTAGATAGTTTGGAGGAACCGGAGGCTGCGGAAGCAGAGGATGTAATGCTGCCTGCAGATAGGGAGGACGAGCCGGGAGAAGTATTGCCCGCGCTTGTCTCACTGAAGCCTGACCATGCAGCGCCCCAGCAAATTCTAACGAGAATTCGTTGGACAGCTGATGTAAGCTAGCCGGAAGATCTGCGTTTTGCCTATTACATTTACAAAGATGGCGAACATATTGCATCTCAATGGTATACAGACAAAAGCTATTTAGACTATATACCTACCCAGGCCGGCAGCTACAGTATTCGGATCTGGGCAATAAATACGAGCAATGAGTACCTGGACTTAACATCATCAGAGTTTGGGATAACTTCTCCTGTCAAGATCGTGGTTCCCAATTATAACTGGCGGGAAGCATTACCCTATATAGAGGAACCTATTATCAAGCTGGTGCAGCATCATATGGCCCATCCCACATGGACAGTTTACGATGTACATAATTATCATCGCTCAAAATATGTGATCAGGGAAGATGGCACGAAAGATTATTGGGCTGGTATAGGCTATAATTATTGGATTGGCTTTGATGGTACCATTTATGAAGGCAGAGGCCGGAAACGGGGTGCCCATGCCGGGGCTGAATGGAATGGCAGGAGTCTGGGGATTGGCTATCAAGGGCATTTTAATCAGCAGGAAATGACTGATGCCCAGTTAAGAAGCGGTGCTTGGTTAAATGCTATTTTGATTGTAGAAGATAATCTCTCTGTTGACGACATTATTGGCCATGGAGATATATTAAGCACGTCATGTCCCGGCAAAAACTTTAGAATGCAAGAATTAAGGGAAGAAACACAAAAATTACTGCCTGCCGGTTTTTAATGAAATACCTAAACCGGCAGATATGTGCTGGGCTGCCGTCAGCCATCGGCGACATTCTGCACTGCTCCTGCATAAGATAGAAACAAAGCTATCAGGAGGAGTGTCTCATGCTGCAAAAGGTTCAGGTGGCCGGAATTATAGATCAGCGTATAGAAAAGACAGGCATTTCCGTTGCCTATCCGGAAATTGTGGGCTTAAATATTTTAGGGGTGCAGGCCGGTGTCAATGCGCAGATTAAAGCTGCGGTAAGGAAGATGATGGTGGCACAGGGAAGTGAAGCTGCGGAACTGGTACAGATGGAAGGAAGCTATACTGTAGAAATAAATGAGAAAGGTTTGTTAAGTATTCGTTTTGAGAATTATGCGCGTAAAGTTACTCAGGGCAGCGGGAGAACCTTGCTTAAAGCCTTAACTTTTGATTTAGCCACCGGTGTGCTCTACAGCTTTAAAGATTTATTTAATCCCCACCTACCCTATCATGATCTGCTGAATAGTTTAATCCAGGAACAGATCAGGCAAAAATCTCTGCCAACCACAGGACCTGTGCCGGGTGTTGCTGATGACCAGGATTTTTACCTGATGCGCAGCTCAATGGTCATAATTTTTCCTGAATTGATTTTTACCCCGCACGTCCTTGGTCCCCCGGAAATCAAGCTTTCTTTTCAGCTGCTGCGAGAGCTTATTAATCCTCTGGGACCACTGCAGCGGCTGATGTAATTATTTCACTGTTATGTACACGGGCACAGCCCGTGTTATTTACATATTGTTCATGCTGCTGTCATTGCGGACAACTAGAATTTCCTCGGATTTGGCACAAATACTGTTACGGCAGGCGACAACAAAGACACGGCCTAAAGTTCCGGGCGGTACATTCCAGATGATTTCTGCAACACCGGTAGTGGCGCTGGGGCAATCTATACCGATCAGACGAGCATTTTCACAAGAACCGGTACCCGTAGGTTCCAAAAAGAAGAAAGCTCTTTGTACCGGATCAGTAAAGGTGGCACGCACGATGACACGGGCAGGCAGCTGCAGAGCATTATTTGTTCTGGGAATTGGCTGACCGTTTTCTGTGAGAATCCTTAAGGATAACACGCGGAATTCAGGCGGAGGAGGCACAGTACCACCGGTGGGGACACAGATTACCTGACCAATAAAAATAATATTGGGGTTAGTAATTTGTGGGTTAGCTGCCTGCAGCTGCTGTACTGTTACACCGAAGCGGCGGCCGATGAGAAAGAGAGAGTCACCTGCTTTTACGGTATATAACTGACCGTCACATTTTTGGGGTGGAGGGGGGATTTGGGCGGCATTGGCGGCATGCATCGCCGTTGCTGTATGCCTGGTACTCACTTCTTTCACCTCCTTGCAATAAAACTGCTGCTATACTATATGCAAAAAGGTCAGTGTTTGTTTGAATAAGGCAGCCTCCTGCACAAAAAAAGCAGGCACTGCTGTCGGTGCCCCGACAAATAAAAACTCCGGTGCTGTCAGCCGGAGTTTTCTTGTTTGCTATATAGCAGCAGTGAAATATTACTGGTGGTATACCTGCAGCGGCAGATAATTTACTGTGCCGCCGGTTTTTAAGTTCTCTATGACATGTAAAACAGCTTTAGCCGTATCTAAAGAAGTCAGACAAGGAATATTCAGTTCAACGGCAGCACGGCGGATGCGGAATCCGTCTCGTTCCGGCATTTTGCCTTTTGTTAATGTATTCAGGACCATATCGATTTGACCGCCGCGGATCAGATCTACGACATGGGGTGAACCTTCGGCAATTTTATTAACCCGCCTTACCGGGCAGTCGGCTTCGGCAAGCAGCCTGGCTGTACCGTCAGTGGCTGTCATGCTGAAACCAAGCTGCGCAAAGCGTTTTAATAAGGGTAGAGCCTCAGTTTTATCTTTGTCTGCTACGGTGACCAACAGTCTGCCGGCCTGCGGCAGAGCCAGATTGGCAGCCTGCAGCGCTTTAAACAGAGCACGCGGTAAATCTTTGTCTATACCCATGACTTCACCGGTTGACTTCATCTCCGGGCCCAGGGATGTTTCCAAATCATCCAGTTTGGCAAAGGAAAAGACAGGTACTTTTACGGCGACAAAAGGTTTGGCGGGCAGCAAACCGCCTGTATAACCAAGGGAAGGAAGTGTTTGCCCTAAAGCACAGTATGCTGCATACCGCACCATGGGTATGTTGGTAACTTTAGATAAAAAGGGCACTGTGCGTGAAGAGCGCGGATTAACTTCTAAAATATGCAGCTGATCTTCGAACAGTACATACTGGATGTTAATGAGCCCTTTAACATTTAGTGCCCGGGCCAGGCGGGTTGTGTAGTCAACAATTTGCTGCCGGTGCTGTGCCGAGATCGACTGGGCGGGATAAACGGCAATGCTGTCACCGGAATGCACTCCGGCCCGTTCAATATGTTCCATAATGCCGGGAATTAAGACATGCTTGCCGTCAGAAATGGCATCTACCTCCAGTTCTTTTCCCAGCAGGTACTTATCAACCAGAACGGGGTGGCGGGGCGATACCTGTACGGCGCTGTTCATATATTCCGCCAGCTCCTGATCGTTATAAACAATCTCCATTGCTCTGCCGCCCAGCACATAAGAGGGGCGAACGATGACGGGATAACCAATGGACTGGGCCACCGGAATGGCTTCTGCCGCTGAAGTAACAGTTTGTCCCGGCGGGCGAGAGAGCTCAAGCTCCTGCAGGAGTGCATCAAAACGATCACGATCTTCAGCCCGGTCAATATCTTCGACGCCGGTGCCGATAATTGGTACTCCGGCAGCAGTTAAGGGTTGTGCCAGATTAATGGCTGTTTGTCCCCCAAACTGCACAATAACACCCTCCGGCTGTTCCTTGTCAATAATGTTCAGTACATCCTCCACCTGCAGCGGTTCAAAGTAAAGTTTGTCTGCCGTATCAAAATCGGTTGAGACTGTTTCGGGATTGTTGTTAATAATGATCGTTTCATAACCTGCCTGCTGCAGTGCCCAGACGGCATGCACCGAACAATAGTCAAATTCGATACCCTGGCCGATACGAATCGGACCTGAACCCAGCACGACTATTTTGCGCCCTTTGCCTGACGGCACTTCATCCTCCTCAGCATATGTTGAGTAAAAGTAGGGACTGGCAGCGGTGAAGCCGACAGCGCCGGCATCAATTCTTTTGTAAGCCGGCCTGATGCCGACGGCCAGACGTGCTGTCCGAACTCTAGCTTCTTCTGTTTGCAGCAGGTCAGCCAGGTAGGCATCAGCAAAGCCCATTTTTTTCGCTTTCAGCCATAGTGCCGGCGGGATATCTTGTAGATTACATCCGCAATAAGTTTTAATTTCTGTCTCCAGTGTAATGATGTTATTAATTTTTTCCGTAAAAAAGGGATCAATGCGGGAAAGCTGAGAGATTTCCGCGGCGGAAATGCCGCGGCGCAGCGCTTCTGCCACCATAAAAATTCGTTCATCATGAGGCTGTGCTATTTTTTTCTGCAGTTCAGGGAGGGAGAGCTGCTCTGCTGCGGTTAAACGCAGACTATGCACACCAATTTCTAAAGAGCGGATTGCTTTCAGCAGCGCAGCTTCAAAGGTGCATTCAATGGCCATTACCTCACCGGTTGCCTTCATCTGTGTCCCTAAAGAACGCCGGGCAAAGGCAAATTTGTCAAACGGCCATCTGGGTATTTTGACAACAACATAATCCAGACTGGGTTCCAGGACAGGGGCATGTTCAGGCACTGCCTGCTGAATTTCGTGTAAAGTTAAGCCGATGGCTATTTTAGTGGCTGCTTTAGCAATGGGGTAGCCGGTAGCTTTAGAAGCTAAAGCGGAAGAGCGGGAAACCCGGGGATTAACTTCAATTACCACATACTCTAAACTGTCCGGCTTTAAGGCAAACTGTACATTGCAGCCGCCCTCAATCCCGAGGGCACGAATGATTTTCAGCGCTGCGGTGCGCAGCATTGTATACTCTTCTGCAGACAGAGTTTGGGCCGGGGCAACGACAATGGAGTCGCCGGTATGCACACCGACAGGATCAACATTTTCCATACTGCAGACAATGATGCAGTTATCATTTTTGTCGCGCAGCACTTCAAATTCAATCTCTTTCCAGCCGGCTACACTCTGTTCGACTAAAATCTGCTGAATGGGACTGGCTGTTAAACCCTGCTGAGCAATATGCCGTAATTCGGCGGCATCAGCAGCAAAGCCGCCGCCTGTACCGCCTAAAGTATAAGCGGGGCGAACGACTACAGGATAGCCGTTTTGCGCGGCAAAGGCCAGGGCGTCCTGCACAGAGGAGACGATACTTGAGGCCGGAATCGGTTCCCCTAGTTCCTGCATTGTCTTTTTAAAATGCTGGCGATCTTCAGCTTTGATAATGGCAGAAAGCGGTGTGCCCAAAAGTTTAACCCGGTACTGCGCTAAAACGCCTTTTTCCGCCAATTCTTTCGCTGCGTTTAAACCGACCTGCCCGCCCAGCGTGGCCAGCAGACCGTCAGGCCTTTCCTGCGCTATGATTTCTTTCAGGGTTTCAAACTGCAGCGGTTCGATATAGACGTGGTCAGCCATATTCAGATCAGTCATGATGGTGGCCGGATTGCTGTTTACCAGTATTATTTCGCAGCCTTCCTCTTTCAGCGCCCGGCAGGCCTGTGTGCCGGCATAGTCAAATTCAGCTGCTTGGCCAATAACAATAGGACCGGAACCGATCACCATTATTTTTTTTATCCGTGGCTCTTGAGGCAAGATAAACAACTCCTTTTGCTGAATAGTAATCTTAGCCGGCAGTTGTCGACGGTACAAGCGCCACTGCCTTTATCCGGAAATCTGTCCATGATAAAAAGGCTAACCGGACGGCAGCGGCAGCCGTCCCGGTTAGCCAAATTGATGTTGCGGAAGATACATCTAAAAAGCCTCCTTTTTAGTCTCTCTGGACTAATTTAAAGGTGCCTGTAAGTTTCATTCATTCTACCAGAAGTCCAGGCTAACTGTCAAGGACTGCCTGCGCCGCCATTATGCTCAGCCGGTCGCCATTTCCGCCGTTTCATGATACAATAATAAAATATATTTAATGGTGCGTTAAAGGAGACAGAGAGTTGAAGCAAAAAAGACATCTTTTACTACTGGCTGATGCTGCTTTACTGCTGGTGGCTGCAGTTTGGGGTTTAACATTTGTGACTGTTAAAAATGCCATTAATTTATTACCACCTTTTACTTTTAACTTTTATCGCTTTGCTTTAGCCGCTGTAGTTATGGGGGCCTTTGCCCTGCCGCGGCGGAGAGAGCTGACAAAGGCTGCAGTTAAAGCAGGGGTCCTGCTCGGTATCTTTCTTTTTTTAGGTTACTCTTTCCAGACTTTTGGTCTGCTGTATACTACGGCTTCCAATGCAGGTTTCATCACCGGACTGTCTGTTATCTTTGTGCCGCTGTTCAGCACCCTGATCAATAAAGAAAAACCAGGCGGTGGGGTGATCAGCGGCGCCTTGTGCGCAGCGGCCGGTCTGGCTTTAATCTCCGGCTTCGGTGTGACTGAATTTAATGTGGGCGATCTTTTAGTCTTATGCTGTGCTTTTTCTTTCGCCCTGCACATTATCTATGTTGGTAAATTTACAGCCCTCTATTCAACCGTCTGGCTTGTTGCACTGCAAATTGGTGTGGTGGCTGTATGCAGCGGCTTTTTTTCCTTGTTCCTGGAGTCAGACAGTAATACTTTTCAGCCGGCTGTCTGGCCGGCACTGATCATCACCGCCCTTTTTGCCACCAGCTTTGCTTTCTTTGTGCAAAACTATATGCAGCGCTTTACTTCACCCAGTCATACAGCAATTATTCTAACCAGTGAACCGGTTTTTTCTGCAGTTTTTTCTGTGTTTCTGCTGCAGGAATCTTTAACCCCCTATGCTTACTGGGGCGGCGCGTTAATTGTTCTTGGCATGCTGCTGTCTGAAGTCAAGACACTGCCGTGGACCAAAACCGGCAGGGAGGAGCTGCCGCTGCCGGGTCAGGAGTAAAGTTAACTGTGCGGACAAAAGCCGGTAAAAAGCAGGCGCTGAGAACAAGGTCAGCGTAGACAGGAAAAATAAAGGAACAGCCATGCAGCTGTTCCTTGTGCTTTTCGGGTCACAAAATGCTTGTCCACAAA
>LSQX01037923.1_pt2 | contig 84247 bp, 69 predicted proteins | sample 654561 | NCBI WGS metagenome assembly LSQX01 (sample SAMN04489861, study PRJNA283612) | anaerobic digester metagenome | isolation source: 4 biogas reactors fed with cattle manure at either 37C or 55C with and... | place: Denmark: Kongens Lyngby | collected 2014 | reverse complement strand
TGAATACGGAGGAGTTCCCGAGTGGCTAAAGGGGGCAGACTGTAAATCTGTTGTCAGTGACTACGGTGGTTCGAATCCACCCTCCTCCACCATATTTGTCAAAAAAGTCCGCGAAATGCGGACTTTTTGGCGTATTATGCCGGTTACGGAACTAAAAAGTGAGGAAAGGCTATCTCATTGTCTTTCCATCGCTTTTATCAGCCTCTGCATTCCGGACGGATTGTTTGCGCGTTGTAATACTGTCCTTTAGATTAGTTGAAGAACAGTATTACCTGCGCAAATGTTTTCCTCTTTGTCAAAGAATAACTTCAAAACGCGCCCTGCTGTGCGCGGCGTACATCCTTTATTGTGAAATGTCGGTTAATGGTTATGCTCAGCAGCAAGAGCATCGGCTTTTGTTTTGTGAACTGTGCCATGGGGGTGATTCGGCGGCGCGTAAATTGAGTAGAGTTTTAAAGGGATATTGCCTGTGTTGATGAGATTGTGCCACGTCCCGGCAGGGACTATGATGGCATCATCTTCTGAAACGCCGGCCTGCAGATTTAAGTTATCGCGCGTATACCCCATCTTAACAAGCCCCTTTCCCTGTTCAATACGAAGGAATTGATCAACGTTTGGATGGTTTTCAACGCCGATGTCATCTCCGGCATTGATGCTCATTAAAGTTACCTGCAGGTGGTTTCCTGTCCATACTGCTGTACGAAATGTGTTGTTCTGCTTGGCTGCCTCTTCTATATTCAACACCAACGGCCGGGGCCCGTAATCTTTGAGTATGTATTCGGTATTCATGTCTTCCCGATCGGTCAATAGGCTCAGCTCCTTTCTGACGATACCATTATATGAAGGAGTCCTTAGAAAGTAACATGGTTTTGTCCCCGCTTTGACACATACTGGTATAATAATTATATTATACCAGTCTCCATTAAATATGTAGATCAGTATATTTAACGGTATTGCGGAGAGCAAAACGGAAAGCAAATGAAATGTTATAACATCGTAATAAGCACTGCCTCTGCGGTGCTTGGCAGGGTAAGGATAAATTAGTCTGATGTATTGATAAAAATAAGCTTGTTATTTACCAGATATTGCACTATTGTATAAACTGGAATCGGCAAAATGAAAGCAAGAGGAAATGATTATGTCAATTAAAGTACAGTATTCGACAGTGATTGTGAAAAATTTGAAGGAATCAATCCGGTTTTATCGGGATGTGTTAGGCTTTAAAGAAGGTTATCATGTAGATACACCCGACGGCGGCGCTATCACGATTATGCAGAGTGAAAACGGTGCAAGCGTTGAGTTGATAGAAAATGAAAACTATGAAGTGGGGCTTTATTCTATTGGTACGGATGTCGGTAACCTTGATGAGACAATCAGGCATTTGAAAGAAGAAGGGTATGAAACGACAGGGCCTGTCATTCCGACGACAGTGGGCCGTATGACCTTTGTTTTGGACCCGAACGGCGTGCGTATTTGTTTGATCGAGCATACGCAGGAATACAAAGAGAAATATAAGCAAGCAAATTGATTTTGATTATGGAGGCAAGCCATGACTATTGAAATCCGAAAGTTGACGCCGGATCTTGTGGACGAGTATATCCGCTTTTTTGATGTTACGCCGCATAATGAAAAGCATCATCATGCCAAATGTTATTGCGTGTATTGGTGCAGTGACGACGGTGAGGACAGGGATTTTAGTACCAAAACAGCCAGAAGGGATTGCGCCATCCAATATGTCAAAGGCAACAACCTACAAGGTTATCTTGCTTATTGTGAGGATAAGGTCGTGGGATGGTGTAACGCCAATACGAAATCAGATTGCCTGAAGTGTCAGGGCTGGCGCGGGATGAACGGTAAGCGCAAGGGTTTCATTCCGACAGAAGAAGCTACTCCGGAGATCATGATAAAATCCGTTTTTTGTTTTACGATAGCCCCTGATATGCGGCGGCAAGGCATTGCTTTACGTCTTTTAGAACGAGTTTGCCGGGATGCGGCCGAGGACGGCTTTGACTACGTGGAAGCTTATCCGGATAAAGAGGTCACGGCTAAATCCGAAGACTTTGTCGGTCATGCCGAGATGTACGAGAAAATGGGCTTTACCGTTTACCATGAAACGAATCGGAAGCATGTCATGAGAAAACCGCTGAAATAATCCCGCTTGATGAATTCTGATACAAAAAATAAGCTAATTTAAAGCAGTCAGTCGGGCGCAGGGTGATGCCCTGCGCTTTTGCACGGTATGAAGATGTGAATTTATACTAAGCTCCACTAAAATGCAGAGTCATATCAACAATTAATTGAGACAGACGGTTGTTACGGCAAGCTTGTCAAACGAAACAAGACAGCATGTCCCAAAACCCTTTGTAAAAACAGCAGTGGTGTGTTATTGTCGTAATATAAGTTGCTTCCGGTTGATGTCATGCGCTTTTCATAATGTTTCTTTATATATTGAAGAATGGGAGTCGGCGAAGAGGATATGAATGTTGAGATTATTCCCGCAACCGCAGAGGATGCAGAGGATTTAGCCGCTATCCAACGACTTGCTTTCAAGCGGCTTTACGATACCTATCACGATGAGGGTAGTCCGTATCTGCGCGGCGCCGATGAAATATTATTATGGCTTGAACAACCCAATTGGCGGGTGTATAAAATCGTTGCCGACGGCGTTTTGTTAGGCGGTGTGTCTTTCTGCGAAAAAAATGGTATGCCGGGCGTGTATTATCTTGCGCGGATATATGTTTTGCCGGACTATCAAGGCAAAGGAATCGCCGGCGCCGCTATTTTACTGTGTGAAGAAACTGTCACGAACGCCGGCGTGTGGACTTTGGATTTTCCCGCTGACCAACCGGGCAACCGGCGCTGCTACGAAAAAGCAGGATATATTGACACAGGCAAACGACAAGAACAAAGCGGCGGTGCGATTACGCTCGCTTATATGGAGAAAAAGGTTTTATGACGCATTTGGTGCATATCTTCGGCGCGTCAGGCACGGGAGCCGCGATGATTGCGAAAGCTGTCTGCGCAGAAAGTGAGCGTGAGGATGAATATTAGTTATAATGATGTCATGAAAGACTTGCCCTTCGGGCAGTTATACGAGTTGTTCATAGCGGTGGGTTGGTCAGACGGCGGTGAGCTGTCGGATAACATGAAAGCCGGGTTTATTAAGCCATGGATTCATTCCACATTGGTTGTTTCCGCATGGGACGGTGACCGCCTGGTCGGGGCTGTCAGAGTTTTGAGTGACACGATTTTCCGCTCGGTTATTTACGACTTGCTTGTCGCGCCCGAATATCAAGGAAATGGCATCGGCAGCGAGCTTGTGCGCAGGTGTCTTGAGCGCTTCCCCGGTTCCGGATGGCTGGTATGTACAGAAGGGGAAACGCCGTATTTTTACAAAAAACTCGGATTTACCGGCATGAAAGAAACAGACACGGTTCTTGGCATACCATGCAAGTATTTTGCTAACTCCACCGAATAGAATCTATCATGGATGAAAGAAGTTCGTTTTTATACAAAGTTCCAATAAATATATAGATAAGCATTATGTATGCCGGTGTTTTTTTAATGTAATAACACCAGCATATATTATTTTTGAGCATTATTCCCAACAAAGGGAGAGCAAGGGTAAATAACAGCGGTTTAGTCCCGATAAAATCGGAAATATGCAAAAAATAACGTAAATTCCAACATGAAATACATCGGATAATATTAAATTATGTTAAAATATATGAATAATGTTTTAATTGACTATTTCGTGATCCCGTGCTATCATAAGTATGTTGTAAAATATTAGCATGGGGGAGTTGATGCAAATAACAAGCTGAGCAACACTTTTCACCAGACGCTGCCTCTTGGAAGATCAGTACTTGTTAAAAATGCGCCAACCGAAAGGAGAAACAGATGTTGAAAAAAAAGATCTCATTATTGCTTTCCGTCTTGTTTGTTATTGCTCTTTTCTGCGGATGCGGCGACAAAACCAGTACAACGACGGATACCGACACAAAACCTCCGGCTACCTCTTCTGCCGGAACGGATTCCGGCGGGACCGAAGCCACAGATGCTCCCGAGGCGCCATTGGACTATAACTTCGCACCCGGCAACTATGAGCTGGATGAGAACGGATATCCAACAGGATTTTACACCTACCCGCTGCCTCTTTCAACTACCGGCGAAGTCATGACGGTTTGGACGGGCACGTGGTCCCCCGAATCTCTGCCGGAGGAAGGCTTTGAGGGCATTGATTATTTCGAGGAACTCAAAACCATAAGCGGAATAAACTTCGAGTGGGAAATTGTTGCTGTCGCAAACAGGGCGGAAAACATGGCTGTGCTTTTGGCGTCCGATGATTTACGTGACCTTTCAGTCGGCATCGCCAGCTACTATACGGCGTCTGAAGCGAAAATTATAGACGACGGATTCCTCATCAATATCTGCGACTATTTTGAATATACACCTAATTACCGTTACCTTGTCGTAGAATACGATGACATTGACCTTACGGCTAGAGTAAACGGCGGACTGCAGGGTAAATCCGCATGGATGCCTCTAATTGAAGCTTATCCGTTCCCGAATATGGGCGCGTACATACGAGGCGACTGGTGCAGAAGCGTTGGTGTGGATCCGTATGCAATTAAGACCTATGACGACCTTTATAATGTGCTGACTTTGTTTAAAACGCAGCTTGATAAGCCGTCGGCACTTCCTTTATACGGATCGGTTGAACCGGGTTCAGGCTGGTTATTCCCCGGATTTAACACAAACCTTTATGTCAGCACCACTAGACTGCCGACTGCGAAGGTTATGCCGGACGGTACCATCCAGTTCTGCCTGACAACGGAAGAGGACCGGCAGGCTACTGAATTGCTGACCCAATGGTACGACGAATATATCATTGACAGAAACTTCACCAGCTATGCCAGCCCAACCGATGATTTTATGGCCAATGTCTACACCAGCGTTTTCGGCATATTCTATGCATCCGCCAGCGGTATAAATGGCTTCGAGGCTCTGGTGGAAGATCCCAACTGTGACTTTGTCCCTCTGGCCAGGTTAAGGAAAACAGAGGACCAGAAGCTGAAGTTTGGTCAAAAGCTGGCCAGAGTTACATATGGCAGCTGGGGTATCAGCACCAAATGCGCAAATATTCCCCTTCTTCTTACCTTCTGCGACTGGACATACAGTCCTAACGGTTCTTTCTTCTGCTCATACGGTAAAGAAGGAACAGTTTGGAACTACAATGAAGACGGCGAGATCGAACTGACACAGTTTATCCTTGACTTTGAACTAGGTCCTATTTTTGGCACCTGCTTGTATGCGCAGGACCGTCTCAGCGACGGCGGCCTTCATGACCAGAGGAGAGACTACTGCTATCCGGCCGGCCGCGAACTGTTAAAGATCACCGAATTCTGGACAGAGCCGGACTACAAGGGTGAATATGACTTCCCGGCATCGGTAACCTTTACCGATGCCCAGCAGACAGAACTGACCAACATAAGTACCGACATTGTGACATACATATCCGAGCACTATGTGTACTTTATCTTAGGCGAGCGCAGCATGAGCGAGTGGGACAGCTTCATCAACACCATTGAAGACATGGGTCTGGCCGATTGCCGCAAGATTTACCAGGATGCTTACGATAACTTCATGGATTTCTACGGTTAATCCCGGTTGATGTATTGACTGTCCGGTTGTAAAACCTTAGCGCATAACGGAGCGGAATCGTCAAAAACAGGTTTTAATCCATGCATAATTAAAATCGGGAAAGTCCTGTGTTAAACGGATTTTCCCGATTTTCTATTATGGGGTCTGCTTTTGGTTTTTAACAAGGAAAACCCGAGACCGGATTTAAAGGTTTCGGGCTTTCTTTTATGTGCTTTGGCTTGTGTCTTATCGTTTTATTTGCAGATACAGCTCGTCGCCGGGGGTGGGGTTTTTAATGGTGGACTCGTCGTTATAAACCAGCAGGGATTCTCCGTCCACGACCTTCCGTGTGATTTTATATCTTGCTTTATCCTGTGTATAATAGGGAATGAAACAGACCGGCTTTCCGAGCCTTTTAGCGGTAACAGCGCCGCGCCACATTCCGGCAGGAACGGCTATGACTCCGGGTTTGTCGAAGGTGACCGCTTCCATATGGTCGGGATCTTCTCCAAGCATGACTTCAATCTCAGCGTCAAAGCTATCCCACGGTTTTACGACATCCGTTCCGGAAAACCACAGGAATTCCGCTATCTGTCCGTTGCTGACTGGTTCATCGTCCCCAAGCTTGCACGGCGCCGTTATGATATTGAAGCTAAACTGCTGCCCGGTGCCCGGCATATCCTGTTTGCCTTTGAAAACACACCTGGGATTCATTACCGCGTCTCCGAGTTTGTGGTAGTCTTTCCTCAGTTCCACGATACAGTCTTTATATTTTCCTATGGTCGAAGCGTTTTTATAAAAGGGTTCCATGTACTTGCGGACATCTTCATCCGTCTGCTCGGGATTGGTGAAGCACAGCCCGCAGAAGGAGCATTCCTTTGACGGGTCCTTCACGCAGGGTCTTGAGCTTTCTTTCTCATAAAGCCATTCTTCTTTCCCGTTTGCATCGAGGCGGCTGTAAACCCTTCCCGTTGTCGTTCCGACATAAGAAAGCATCGTATTCAAGCCTCTGACGACCTTTTTAAAATACACAGGACTGTGGAACACGCCCGGCGGGGCGCAAACAATGGACGGCTTTGTAATATGGTATATTTCCATAGATTGCTCAGAGTCACCTATGCAAAAACCGACTTCGAATTCAGCTTCAAAGATCCTATCCAGTTCAGCACCGGTGAAAACGAAGAAATTGTACGCACCGTCATGGATATGCGGAATATCCATGGTTCCAACTTCGGTCGCAACCAGAAAGCCCGCACCAAACGGGACATCGGGAACCACATCATTTGAATTAAAGAAAGCCATTCGCGGGCTGGTGTACCCGTACCAGTTGTCTTTATTGTGCAGCTGCGGAAACGGAATGAACTGCTTATCGAGCTTGCCCATTATTTAACACCTCCAAATTTTACGATATCCCAATTACCGTGGTTTGTCAAGGCGAAACGGTTTTCTGAAAACAGCGTTATCACCATAAAATGGGCAGCCTGTTCATGACCGAAACGAAAGGCGGTTAAATCAAATATATAATTTATATGTAAGATTCTGCATCAAGGTGAGGGCCGGAGCGACCGCGGTCTTTTAAAAATATGGGCAATAGTGTAAATTGTCTTGACAAACGGAAGAAACCAAATTATTATCATTTCATAGCAATCATATATGATTTATAGTTTGTTATTGATAAGCACCGGGCAAGTTTCTCGGCGACAAAGAAGTTTTGTGCTTAAACCATCAACATTTCCCAACAAGAGGAGGTTAGAATGAAAAACATCCATAAAAGCTTATCCGAACTGATTGGCAAAACACCTTTACTGGAGCTGACCAATTACGAGAAGAAAGCCGCGCTGAAGGCCAGTATCATCGCAAAGCTGGAGTACTTCAATCCCGCCGGCAGCGTTAAGGACAGAATAGCCAAAGCAATGATTGAAGATGCGGAGGAAAAAGGTTTATTAAAGCCGGGCTCCGTTATAATTGAGCCCACCAGCGGTAATACGGGTATCGGCTTAGCGTCTGTCTCCGCAGCCAGAGGCTACAGGGTTATCCTGACAATGCCCGAAACGATGAGCGTCGAGCGCCGCAACCTCTTGAAAGCATACGGCGCGGAGATTGTTTTGACACAAGGTGCCAAGGGCATGAAGGGCGCCATTGCAAAAGCCGAGGAGCTGGCTAAAGAGATTCCCAACGCATTTATACCGGGTCAATTTGAAAATCCCGCCAATCCCAAAGTGCACCGCGAAACAACAGGGCCCGAGATATGGGCGGATACCGGCGGCAAGGTCGATATTCTGGTAAGCGGCGTCGGTACAGGCGGTACCATTACCGGAGCCGGCGAATACCTAAAATCGAAAAACCCGAATATCAAAATTATCGCCGTTGAGCCGGCCGATTCTCCGGTACTCTCGCAAGGTCGTTCCGGTGCGCATGCGATCCAGGGTATCGGTGCCGGCTTTATTCCGCAGGTTCTGAACATGGCGATTATTGACGAGATCATCACGGTCAAAAACGAAGATGCGCTCTTAACCGGGCGGGAATTGTCGAAAACAGAAGGCTTGTTGATCGGTATCTCCTCCGGCGCGGCGGTCCGGGCAGCCGCCGAGGTGGCCGGGAGGCCGGAGAATGCCGGAAAGACAATTGTTGTCATCCTTCCCGATACCGGCGAACGCTACCTCTCCACCGCTCTTTTTTCTGAATAATGACTGCAAAGCCATCGGCAGAACCGATGGTTTGCCACAAGGAGGGTATAAATGAAAATATCCACAAAGGGACGTTATGCCCTGCGTATGATGCTTGATCTGGCTCTGAGTGATTTAGATACGTATGTGACACTAAAAAGCATATCCGAGCGCCAGGGCATATCCGTTAAATATTTGGAACAGATTATATCCGTTCTGGTAAGGGCCAAATACGTTAAAAGCGTACGCGGCTCTCAGGGCGGTTACAAGCTTGCGCATCCTACCGATAAATATACCGTCGGAATGATCCTACGGCTGATTGAGGGAAGCCTTGCACCTGTCACCTGTATGGAAGACGACCTGAATCAATGTCCTCGAAGCGGGCAATGCGTAACGCTGGATATCTGGAAGCGGATAGATGATGCGGTCAGCAGTGTGGTTGACAACATCACGCTTGCCGATCTGGTTAAAAAGACCAAAGCGGAGCAACAGATACAGGTTGAATAAAAAAGGAAATGAAGGTTAGTATGATAAATTTGTCAGAGGAAAGAAAATTAAAATTTGAGACCCTCCAGCTGCATGTCGGACAGGAAAAGCCCGATCCTGCAACGGACGCGCGTGCCGTTCCGATTTATCAAACCACATCCTATGTCTTTCCAAGTGCCGACAGCGCGCAGGCCCGTTTCGGTCTGGCGGAGACCGGCAACATCTATACCCGGATCATGAATCCGACTACCGATGTCTTTGAAAAGCGCATTGCCGCACTTGAGGGCGGGGCGGCTGCTTTGGCCGTGGCCAGCGGTGCCGCTGCGATAACCTATGCCATTTTAAACATCGCCCGAGCCGGGGATCATATTGTCTCAGCCGTCACGCTGTACGGCGGCACCTACAACCTCTTCGCTCACACCTTGAAGGAATTCGGTATTGAAGTGACCTTTACCGACCCGGATGAACCCGGAAGTTTTGAAAAGGCCATTAAATCCAATACAAAGGCTATCTTCATAGAGAGCATCGGGAACCCGAACGCAAGTCTGATTGACATTGCCGCAATCGCCGATGTCTCTCATCGCAATCAAATCCCGTTGATTGTCGATAATACCTTTGCCACACCGTATCTGCTTCGGCCGATTGAACACGGGGCGGACATCGTTGTGCATTCAGCGACCAAATTTATCGGCGGACACGGCACCTCAATCGGTGGCGTTATCGTTGATTCGGGCAAATTTGACTGGTCCGGTTCCGGTAAATTCCCCTGCCTGACCGATCCCGCGCCCGGCTATCATGGCGTGCGCTTCACACAGGCAAACGGCGCTCTCGCTTATATCATCAAGGCGCGCGTAACGCTGCTGCGGGACACCGGAGCTGCGTTGTCTCCATTCAATGCTTTCTTGTTTCTGCAGGGCCTTGAGACATTGTCGCTGCGTGTGGAGCGTCATGTTGAAAACACGCTGAAGATTGTCGGTTTTTTATCCGGGCATCCAAAGGTCGCGCGCATTAACCATCCCTCACTGCCGGATTCTCCGTATAAGACGCTCTATGACAGATACTTCCCGAAGGGCGGCGCGTCCATCTTTACTTTCGAGATCAAGGGCGACGCCGGGGAAGCGAAGCGCTTTATCGACAAGTTGCGGATATTTTCTCTTCTGGCAAATGTCGCGGACGCCAAATCCCTCGTCATACATCCGGCCAGCACAACACATTCCCAGATGAATGAAACGGAGCTCTCTAAGTCGGGCATCAGACCGAACACCATTCGCCTTTCCATTGGTATTGAACATGTCGATGATTTGATTTATGACCTCGAACAGGCTTTTAGTACACAGGATAAAAGCTGAGCGTTTATTTCATATTCCATTACATACTTACGAGACGGTTTATCTTAATGAAGATAACCGCCGCATTCTCTTTTAATATGCATAGTTTAAAAAGAGCTGCCCCGGTTGATTTTCAGGGCAGCTCTTTTGGGGATTTTGCGTTATTTTGTCAGCGGCGGGATTTTGCGGCAGCTTCCGCCAGCTTTTTCATGACCTCAGGAATACTGATCGCCTGGGGACAGTGCTTCATGCAGTTTCCGCATTCAACACAGTCCTCCGGTTTCTTTCCCGCATCCATGCGGCCTAAGCCCATAAGAGACATGGGGCTTAAGGTCAGGGCATATTCGTTATATATCCCAAGAAGGCCCGGGATATCGAGCCCCTGCGGGCACTCTTCGCAGCAATAGCGGCAGGAGGTGCAGGGCACGTGCAGCTGCTTAAGCAGCATTTTACCCGCATTCATCAACACATCGTTCAGGTCGTCCGAAAGCGGTTCATCATTTTCGAAGGTATTTACATTGTCGATAATCTGCTCCATTGTGCTCATTCCGCTAAGGATAACATGGACATTATCAAGCCGCATCAGCCATCTGAACGCCCAGGAGGCAACGGATCTGTTCGGCTCAGCCGCTTTGAGCATCGCGTCAATTTCCGGACTAAGTGAAGCCAGCCTTCCGCCTCTGACGGGTTCCATTACGATGACCGGGATCTTGCGTTCGGCTAGCATGTCATACAGCCTTTTTGCGTCCTGCAGCGTCCAATCCAGATAATTCAGCTGGATTTGAACAAAGTCCCAGTCAAATGCGTTTAGAGACTGCTCGAGTTGATCCGGATTTCCATGGAAGCTAAAGCCGAGATAACGGATTTGTCCTGTCTTCTTTCGCTCCAGCAGATAGTCCATGGTGCCGTATTGCTTGTCCAGATAGCGTTCGGGCGGATTCATGCCCACGGCATGCAGCAAATAAAAGTCAATGTAATCGGTTTGAAGGCGTGACAGCTGCTCCTCAAAAACAGCTTTGACATCCGGATTTGACAGTAAAAAATATTTCGTCGCCAGATAATAGCTGTCCCTCGGATATTTTTTCAGCGCCTCGCCGAGGAATTTTTCGGATTCCCCATTGTGGTATACATAAGCGGTATCAAAGTAGTTGATTCCCTTTGCTATGGCATAATCGATGATCTCCTGTGCCTTTTCCCGGTCAATCGGCCCCATGCCGTCTTGTGTGGGCAGGCGCATATTTCCCATGCCCAGCCGCGAAAGCTTAATGCCGTCCTTGAATGGTTTATAAATCATATCGGCCTCCTGATTATTTCTTTTTCTTTCTGAAAGAATACCACATGAAGACCGAGTTCCGCAAGATTGTTTTTATTAACATTATTTGTGCGATAATTAAACCATAAGCATATAGGTCACCTTCTTACCTGTGCAATCTTGTCCTTACAGTTTTCTCCATACATATTGAAGATCCGACCGATTATGCTATACTGTACCTGTCGAACCGGCACTGTAAGGAGGCTGTGTATGAAACTGATCCATTTATCTGACCTTCACCTCGGAAAGCGTGTAAACGATTTTTCGATGCTGGAGGATCAAAGGTACATACTGACCAAAATCATCAGCATCATCGACGATGAAAAACCCGACGCTGTGATTATAGCCGGAGATATTTATGATAAATCCGTGCCTTCCGTGGAGGCCGTACAGCTGTTCGACGAATTTTTGTCCCGGCTTCATCAGCGCGGCTTGATGGTGCTTGCCATCAGCGGAAACCACGATTCGCCGGAACGCATCGCATTTGGTTCAAGGCTCATGAGTAAAAGCGGGATTTACCTGTCACCTGTTTTTGATGGGGCCGCAGATCCCCTTTGCCTGACCGATGAATTCGGCACGGTCAATATCTTTATGTTGCCTTTTGTGAAGCCCTCGCATGTGAGGCGCTATTATCCGGACGATGAAATCTTGTCTTATACGGACGCCATACGGTCCGTCATCGGGCATATGGAAATTGATTCCGGCGCAAGGAACATTTTAGTTACACACCAGTTTGTCACCGGCGCACTGCGCTGCGACTCGGAAGACATCTCTGTCGGCGGATCAGACAATGTGGACGCCGGCCTTTTTCATTCTTTTGATTATGTCGCCCTCGGCCATATCCACAGTCCGCAGAGCGTACTGCGCGAAACCATCCGTTACTGCGGCACGCCGCTTAAATATTCCTTTTCGGAAGCCGGGCACACAAAATCCGTTACCGTGGTCCAGCTGTTTGAAAAGGGCAATGTGTCGGTGCATACGGTCCCGATTATACCCAAACGGGATATGGCGGAAATCCGCGGCAGTTATATGGAGATTACCGCCCGTGACTTTTACAAGGCGACGGACCTTGACAGGTATCTGCACATCACCCTGACCGATGAAGAGGATATCCCGGACGCCATAGGGAAACTCAGGGCGATTTACCCCAACATCATGAAGCTCAGCTATGACAATGCCCGAACCCGGCATGACGCCAAGATCACAGGTATACAAGACTGCGAGCGAAAGACACCCATTGAACTCTTTTCTGAATTTTTTGAAAAACAAAACAACCGGCCCCTTTCCGAAGAACAGAGTTCCTTTGTATCGGGGCTGATTGAGGCGATTTGGGAGGAGATGTCATGAGGCCGCTGAAGCTGACAATTTCCGCTTTCGGGCCGTATGCCGGAATAACCGAGCTGGAAATGGCCCGGCTGGAAAAGCGGGGCCTTTATCTGATTACCGGCGATACCGGGGCCGGAAAGACGACGATATTTGACGCGATCACCTTTGCCTTATACGGAGAGGCCAGCGGAGAAAACCGCGAAGCCTCCATGCTACGCAGCAAATACGCCGATCCGGAAACCCCGACTTTTGTACAGCTTACATTTTCTTATGCCGGTAAAACGTACAGCGTCAGGCGAAGCCCGGAATACGAGCGCCCGGCCAAACGCGGGGATGGAATGGTGTTAAATAAGGCAGATGCGGAGCTTTTATACCCCGACGGCAGAATCGTTACAAAGGTGCGGGATGTGACAGCTGCTATTGAGGAAATTGTCGGTGTTGACCGCAACCAGTTTACCCAGATCGCCATGATCGCCCAGGGTGATTTCCTCAAGCTGCTTCTGGCCTCAACGGACGACCGGAAAAAGATATTCCGGCAGATATTCAAGACCGAACGGTATCAGCTTTTGCAAGACAAGCTGAAGGAAGAAGCCTTACGGCTGAGTAAGGAATGCCAAACGCTTAATATGAGTATTGCACTGTACATTGGCGGCGTTTCCTGTCCTTTGGACAGCGTTTTGTCAATTGAGCTCGAAAAAGCCAAGGACGGCAGTCTGCCGGCCAGCGATACAGCCGAATTGATTGAGCAAATCATTATTGAGGATCAAAATGCGCATAAAACGCTAAATGCGAAGCTCAAGACCCTTGAACAGGAGCTTGAGCTTGTTAACGCGCGCCTGGTACGGGCGGATAACATCCAAAAAACCGAATCCGAGCTGGCAAAGGCGCGTGAAAGCTTAAACAAAGCCGAGCTTACCTTCAAGGCCGCTTTCCATGCGCTAAACGAGCAAACAGGCAGGCAGCCGGAGGCTGACGCGCTGTCCGATGAGATAGCGGCGCGCAGAAACGCGCTTGCACAATATGAAGAGCTGGAGGAAGCGCGAGGGGCGCTTAGCAGTGCGATAACACAGCGTGAGCGGGCAGAGAATGACTATAATGAGCAGGCGGCTATGCTTGAAAAAATGAAAGCCTGCCTTGATGCCGCGGGAGAGGAGCGCGAAACCCTTAAAAACGCCGCGGTCGATAAGGAAAAGCTTCTCAGTCGAAAAAGAGCGCTGGAAGAGCGGCAAGCCGCGGTTTTAAAGCTTAAAAGTGATCTTAAAGCTGTACAAAATCTGGAAGATGAATATTGTAAGGCAAAAAATAAATACCGCGCCGCCACGCAAAAGGCCGATGAGCTAAACATCGAATACGGGCGTAAAAACAAGGCGTTTCTGGACGGACAGGCCGGGATATTGGCCACCTCTTTAATAGCCGGTGAAAAGTGCCCGGTTTGCGGTTCGACAGAGCACCCCGAGCCGGCCGCTGAACCGCAATACGCACCCACGCAGGCGGAACTGAATGCCTGCGCGGAAGCATTGGAAAAAGCGCGGGCCGAGGCATCAAGGCTCAGCGCCGAGGCCGGGGAGCTGAGCGGCCGCACCGCGTCCGCCCGGGCTGAAATGACAAAGCGCGCATCGGTGCTCACCGGTGCGAACGCGTTTGAGGAAGTGGCGCCCGCTATCGATGAAGTGTCTGTGCAGCTCCTCGATTTGTTGTGTCGGCTGAATGAACAAATTGTTGCGGAAGAAAACAAGGAAAAAAGAGCTCTTGCGCTGGAAGCTTTGATTTCGCAAACGCAGAGCGGGATAACAAAAGCGCAAACAGCCGCGGGTACCGCGCGAACAGCCATAGCCGCCCTTGACAGCGATATTAAGAACCTGACCGGGATAAAGCAAAAGCTGCTTAAAACGCTGGAATTTGAAACCAAGGAGAAGGCGGAAGCATGCATAACCGCCCTTTCGCGCAAGCGTGATGCGATAAAACAAGCGCTGAAGGACGCCCAAGAAGCTTATACGAGCATAAGGTCTGAGCAGGACGCACTGAGGGGCACCGTGGACGCTTTAACCGTGCGGCTAAAGGACGCGGAGCAAATTGATGTTGAGGCGGAAACCCTGCGCCAGTCGGAGCTTTATCGGGACAAGACGGATCTGATGCAGGTTATCGCAAGGACGTCTTCCCGTCTGGACAGGAATACGGGCGCTTTGCGCAGCATCCGGGAGCGCCTTGAAACGCTGGCTAAAACGGAACAGAAATGGACTTTGGTCAGGGCGCTTTCCAACACCGCCAACGGCACTATAACGGGAAAGGAAAAAATCATGCTGGAAACCTATATTCAGATGTTTTTCCTCGACCGCATTCTTTTGCGGGCAAACACAAGGCTTATGGTCATGTCGGGCGGGCAGTACGAGCTGATACGCCGGACGGAAGCCGGAAACTACCGGAGCCAGAGCGGTCTTGAGCTCAATGTGATCGACCATTATAACGGTACGGAACGCAGCGTCAAGACGCTCTCCGGCGGAGAAAGCTTTAAAGCCTCTTTGTCTTTGGCTTTAGGGCTCTCCGACGAAATACAGTCTTCCGCCGGCGGCATTAAGCTTGACACAATGTTCGTGGACGAGGGCTTTGGTTCGCTCGATGAAGAATCCCTTGCACAAGCCATGCGGGCGCTTTACGGACTGACGGAGGGCAACCGCCTTGTGGGCATCATATCGCATGTATCGGAGCTCAAAGATAAAATCGACAGGCAGATTGTCGTCACAAAACAAAAAACCGGCGGCAGCCGGGCTGAGATTGTTTGCTGAGGTTGAGCATTGCGAAGCATACAGCGTATTATACCGCAATACGGTACCGGGGCCGGTAACTTTTGATTTATGATAAGTACCCGTGCTTTGGAGATTCCCATATCATTATATTATAAACAAAATTTGGCCGACACTCTGACTTCCATAGAAAAAGCCGTTGCCAAACAGCCAAAAAAACAGAGCAATATAGCGGGCAAACGCAGGTTGACCGCTATATTGCTCTGTTTGCACCCGGTATGCCCGTTATCGCAATTTGCGCCAGGTGGAGGGAATAAACAGGATAAGGACGGGGTAGATTTCCAGGCGTCCGGTGATCATACCGATTGACAAGAGGAACTTCGAAAAGCCGGAGAGCGACGCGTAATTTGTTGCCGGGCCAACCCTGCCCAAGCCGGGACCGATATTGTTAAAGGTTGCCGCAACCGCGCTGAAGGCGGTCATAAAGTCCGGGACATCCAGACTGAGCAGCAGAACCTGAACGATAAACAAAAACACATAGATCAGAAAATAACTTGAGATCAGAGAAAGAATATCCCCGCCGAGCGCGCTCCCGTCAACCCGGACGCAGACCGCCTGCCTCGGCTGCTTCATTTTGAAGACCTTGGCCGCTGCGGTTTTCCATAAAACCATTACCCTTGAAATCTTCAGACCGCCGCCCGTCGAACCGGCGCACGCGCCGAAAAACATCAGCAGGAGGAGTATGATGTGCGAAAACAATGGCCAGGTGTTAAAATCGGCGGTTGAGTATCCGGTCGTCGTTATGACGGAGGAAACGGTAAAGCCCACATCGCGGACAAGGCTTAGAACCGAATCATACCTTCCCGAAATGTTTATGGAAATCAAGACGACCGCAATCAGAATGATGAGCAAATACCAACGCAATTCTTCGTCTTTCAATACCTTTTTGACCTGACGGACCGTTATCAGATAGTATAAATTAAAATTGACGCCGAAAGCAATCATCGAAATGCTCAAGACAAGGTCAATATAGGCGCTGTTATAGAATGCAATGCTTGTGTTTTTTACGCCGAAACCGCCTGTTCCGGCGGCGCCGAACGCGTGCAGCGAGGCGTCGAACCAATCCATTCCGCCAAGCATCAGCAGTACGATGACAACCGCCGTCATGATAAGATAAATCAGGTACAGGATTCTGGCGGTGTTTCTGAGTTTCGACACGAGTTTGCCGAAGGACGGGCCGGGAACCTCTGCCTTCATGATATTGACGGACCCTGATGTTGTATTCGGCAGCAAAGCCATGGCGAAAACCAAAACGCCCATGCCGCCAATCAGTTGCGTAAAGCTGCGCCAGAACAGATTGCTGCGGTTCATGGCCTCGACATCCGTCAGGATTGACGCCCCTGTCGTTGTAAATCCGCTGGAAGCCTCAAAAAAAGCGTCCACCAGAGACGGAATATCACCGCTGAGCACATAAGGAAGACACCCAAAAAAGGATATGACAAGCCAGGAAAGGGAAGCGATCGCCAGACCTTCCTTTGCGTACAGATGCATGCTATGCGGTTTTTTGAACCCGGCTGCAAAGCCCAGCACAGCCAGAGCGATCATGACCAACAAAAAACTGCCGATTGACTTGAGGCTTTCCCGATAAATTAAGCCGATAAATAGCGGAAAGATCATCAGTCCGGCTTCCACCAGCATGATACGGCCCAATGTATAACGAATGATGCCCTTATTCATGGCTTTACCTATCTCTCCAGAAGATCGTCTATCTCGTCAAAATTGCATTCGGTCGTCACGGCGATCAAATGGTCTCCGGGATGTATTTCATCGTCTCCCGTCGGGAATATCAGCTGATTTTGCCGAATAATATAGGCTATCAGAATACCTTTTTTCAGCTTCAGTTTCTTTAGCGGAATCCCGGTGGCACGGGATTTTTTTAAAACCTCAAACTGTAAAGCTTCCGCACGGCCGTCGGCTATGCGGTACATCGCTTCCACTTTCGAGCCAAGCGCGCTGTTGAGCGAACGGATATATCGGGTAATGATATCGGATACCAGCCTTGCCGGTGTAATAATTGTCTGCAGGCCCTGATCCCTGAAAATATGCAGCAGCGGTTTGCGGTTAATTTTCGTCACGATCTTCGGCACCTTTTTATGTGCCGCATATAACGATGTGACAAGGTTTTCCTCATCAATTCCCGTCAGAGCGACAAAGCAGTCAAAGCTTGCGATGTTTTGTTCCTCAAGGACAGCCTGATCGGTACCGTCCCCGACAATTACCTTAACACGCGGGAAATCATCAGCCAGCCGCCGCGCCTTATTTCCGTCCTGATCGATTACACAAATGGCTATCCTGGTCTGTTCCAGAATCTTCAACAAATATCTGGTGATACGGCTTCCGCCGATAATCATGACTGATCGAATTTTTCGGGTATAGCGGCCTGCGGCTTTATAAACGTCATCGAGATCCTTGACGAGGCCGGTCACATGAAGCAAATCACCCTCTTTCAGCGTAAAGCTGCCGCCCGGTATGTGCACGCCGTCGCCGCGCTTTACCACGCACACAAGCGCCGAACCATGGTTTTTGCGGAAATTGCTAAGTTGCATACCGTCAAATGCGCTTCCTTTTTCAATGCGCACCTCGACCATCTGGACACGCCCGTTTGCAAAGGTTTCGGTTATGAAGGAAGACGGAAAACGAATGCTGCGCGCAATGGCGCGCGCCGTTTCCAGCTCCGGGTTGACCATCATTGAAATACCGAGGTTTTCTCGGACAAACCCGAAATTTTCCGAATATTCCGGGTTTCGGACGCGCGCCAGCGTCGTCTTTGCACCGAGTTTCCGGGCGATAATCGATGCGATAATATTGATTTCATCCGATTCGGTCACTGCGATATACACATCGCAGGTTTCGACGCCCGCTTTAAGCTGGATATCCACACTGGTGCAACTCCCGACGATCCCGGAAATATCCGATATATCGATCAGGTTTTCGACAACCTCCGGCTTTACGTCAATGAGCACAATATTGTGCTTTTCAGCTGCAAGATCAAGACAAAGCGCCGAACCGACTTTGCCTCCCCCCACGATCACTATCTCCAAAATCCATACCCTCCAAAAAATATAACGCAAATGGTCATAATACCTGACTATCGGCGAGGATCCTCTGTCGGCTTTATGTTAAAAGGCCTTTGCCCGCCGGTCATAACACTGCTCTCCAGTTTAACTTAAGAACAGTATTATTTTTGGCGGAGGATTTCGCAGTGTATACGATGCATAAGTTTCCGGCCCGCGGCCGGATTATTGCATTTCTGCGCTTATAAGCCCTTTTTCTTACATTACTACTTTGCAGACATGTTATCAAGTTGTCTGCACTAAATTATTATTGGCGGTTTAGCTGTTTTTCGACCTTTTCAGCGGTTTCGTCTTTTCATCTTGTGCTTTTGTGCCCTGTCATTTAAGCGCTTGAGGGCATAGACTGTATTCGGAAAGGATGGTAGCAATGAATTTGGTAACCAGATATATGACAAAAAACGACTGCTATCCGGAAGGCAGAAAAATCACCCCTGCCGGTATTATGGTCCACAGCACGGCTACGCCCGGCGTCATGGCCTACCGGTGGTTTGAGCTATGGAACAAATCTTATAAGGCAGGGGAAATGAACAGGGAGGTATGCGTACACGCTTTTGTTGATGACACAGTGGTGCTTCAAACGCTTCCGTGGGATATGCGGGCTTTGCATGCCGGCGGGCGCGCAAACAGTACGCACATCGGATTTGAAATATGTGAGCCGAGCGGCTTCACTTATATCGAAAACAGCATGTCCGGCTACGATGCAGAAGCGCAGGAGCCGTATTTCAGAGCGGTCTTTACCGCCTCCGTTGAGCTTTGTGCGTATCTTTGCGGGCTTTTTGACCTGACACCTGACAGCATCATCAGCCACAATGAAGGTTATGCCCGGGGTATAGCGTCCAACCACGCCGATGTTATGCACTGGTTTACTAAACACGGTGAATCGATGGATACTTTCCGGGCAGCTGTGAAAACAAAGTTAACGGAACAGGAGGCGCAAAACATGACAAAGGAAGCATTTGACGCATTAATGATGTCCTATAGAGACGAAAACGACCCGCTTTACAAAACGCTCGATGACGTGCCGCCATACTGGAAAGACGACGCCGCGCACCTTGTCTCTAAGGGCGCTATAAAGGGCGACAATGTGCATAGCCTGGGGATACGGCGCAGCGAGCTCAAAGCGGTAATCATCAGCAAACGGTATGCCGACAGCCTTTTGGGATTATCCGCCGAGGCGGAAAAATGATCGCCCGGGCAATATGCGGCAATGCAGATTTGTTGACATCATAACCGGCACGCCGACGGCTCAGGCTAACATGTTTTTTGCAAAAGCCTTTTTTCTGAGCGCGAAATAGCATATATACAATGCAGCGGACGTGGCTGCCCAGGAAATGGGATAGGATATATAAAGGACAGTCAAAGAAGGATTCCGGGAAAAGACGGTGGTCACCCATACGATACGAAAGACGCAGACGCCGAGCAGAGATATGACAGTGGGCAAAATGCTGTATCCGTGACCGCGCAGGACTCCGTTCATCATGTTCATCAGCCCGTTCATAAAATAGATCAGCATGTTGATGAAAAGCCTCGTCGCCCCAGCCGCTATGGCTGCCTTGTCCGGTGTAAATATGCCGAGCAGCGGATAGCGAAAGATCATCGCCGTGTAGCAGAGCAGCGCGCTGATTGCGATTTCCAGAATCGTGCACTGGAAAACCGTCTTTTTGGTCCGGTCAAACTGCGACGCGCCCATGTTCTGGCTGACGGCGGTTTGGGCAGCTTGTGAAACGGAGTCCTGCGCGGTAAAGCAATACGATTCGATACTGACGGCGGCGGAATTCCCCGCCATACTGACGGCGCCGAAGGCGTTGATGGCGGATTGGATTGTCATGTTGGACAAGGAAAACAAAGAACCCTGTATGCCCGCAGGCAGACCGATACGCAAAAGCTGTAAAAAATGCTTTTTTGAAAATCGCATATGGCGGATATCGAGCTTATACATCGCGTCTGATTTGACAAGACATCTTACGGTCAGCGTACAGGAAACACATTGGGACAAGACCGTTGCTATGGCAACCCCCGCCACATTGAGATGAAAGACAATCACAAAAAGGAGATTCATTCCGACATTGAGCACACCGGCCAAGGCCAGATAATACAGCGGGCGCTTCGTGTCGCCCACGGCGCGCAAAATGGCGCCGGCAAAGTTGTAAAGCACGATGACCGGCATCCCGCCGAAAAAGATACGCAGATAGAGGGTGGCAAGCGGCAGGACCTCATCGGGCGTTCCCATGAGCCTGAGCAGCGGATTTGCCAGAATAGCGCCCAGTATGCCCACCAACACGCCGCCCGCAACGGCGACAATAACCGTGGTCTGTACGGTTTCGCGGATGTTTATTTCATCCTTTGCGCCAAAAAAACGGGAGACAAGCACGCTTGCGCCCGTACCCATTCCGCCGAGCACGCAAACAACCAGCGTAATCAGCGCACCGTTTGAGCCGACGGCCGCCAGAGAGTTTTCGCCCGCAAAACGACCAACAACGATCAGATCCATTGTATTGAACGTGATCTGAAGCATGTTGGTCAGCATAAGCGGTAACGAAAAAGCAAGGAGCTTGGGCAGTAATCTGCCCCGGCTCATATCAATTTCATGTTTTTTATTCAACGCAAAACGCCTGCAATTCTTTTTTGGTAAGGCATTTATCATAATGCGCCCAATTGAATCTGTCAATAGCATTAGCATATCCTGCTTGCCGTCCGATTTGCTCCTGCTTGCTCCCGTTTCGCAGCCTTCCCGACATAAGCTGAGGATTAACCGCAACTCTTTTAACAGTTATATCCTTTTATGCCGGGATATGATATACTTTTTTATCAACAACAAAGGGAAGTGAAAATATATGGAATACAGAGAAATCGGAAAAACCGGGAAATATGCAGGCGTCATCGGGCTGGGCTGCGAGCATCTGGATAATAAACCCTATGAACAGGTCAAAGAAACCATCGAAACGGCGCTCGAGCATGGGGTTAACCTGCTGGATGTGTTTATGCCGGGCAAAGAGGTCAGGGAGAACATCGCGAAAGCGCTGGGATCAAGGCGAGAGGATGTAATGATCCAGGGGCATATCGGCTCTGTAAACATCAATCATCAGTATGACATCAGCCGCGACCTTGGGACAGTCAGGCGGTATTTTGAAGAGCTGCTGCGTTTGTTCGGGGGCTATATCGATTTCGGTATGATGTTTTTCATAGATTCAGAGGACGATTATCAAGGTGTGTTCGATACCGGCTTCGCGGACTATGTGTTAAAGCTTAAGCAGCAGGGGAATATCGGCCATATCGGCTTTAGTTCCCACAATCCGGACATGGCGATGCGCGTTATTAAAACGGGCCTTCCGGAAATGCTGCTGTTCAGCGTCAACCTCGCGTTTGATCTTTGCCCTTCCGATACATATACGCTCGGCCAGCTTCAAAACGGATTTAATCCGGCGGCCTTTCGCGGGCTTGACCCAAAGCGCGCCGCGTTATACACCCTATGCGCGCAGCGGGGTGTCGGCATTACCGTGATGAAACCTTTGGGCGGCGGCAAGCTGATATCAAAAGAGCATACGCCGTTTCCAGCGCCTATGACCGTTGCGCAGTGCCTCCACTACGCGCTGACAAGGCCTGCCGTTTCCAGCGTTTTGCCCGGCTGCAAGACTGGCGCGGAGGTTTTTGATGCCGTCTCCTGCCTTGACGCAAGCATGGAAGAGCGCGACTACGCGCCGTTATTGGGCACGCTGCGCAACGATTTTGCGGGCAACTGCGTATATTGCGGCCACTGCCAGCCCTGCCCGGCGGAAATCGACATTGCAACCATCAACAAATATTTGGACATCGCCCGGCTGGACGAAAAAAACGTCCCGCCCTCCGTCCGCTCCCATTACAACGGACTTATCCGCAAGGGCGAAGACTGCGTCGAATGTAAAAGCTGCGAGACCCGCTGCCCCTTCGGTGTCAAGGTCATTTCCAATATGGCGGAAGCCGTGCGCATTTTCGGATAAACGCGAAATGGTAAGGTCAGTGGATAGGCGCCTATTTCAAATCTACAGTTTATATTGTATAAAATACCTTACTCATATTTACATACGAGGGAAAACGAGGTAGTATTTATGCATTCGAAACGGAATCTAAACTATAGGGGTGTGTTATGGATAAAGCCGGTCTAAAAAATAAACTTAGAACTATAGCATGGGGATTTAAAACATGCTGGCAGCTGGATAAAAAGCCTCTGCTTTTTTGGTATGCGCTGACGGCGGTGCTCTCGGTTTTGCCCGCTGTCGCGCTGCGCTTTAATCAGCGCTCGCTGTCCATTATCTCCGGTTTTCTGTCGGGCGAAGCTTATACCTATAAAGATGCGGTACCGGCGATATTAGCGCTCGGGATATTGTTGACGGTTGTGGGGCTGTCGTCACGGGTAAATCTGGGGCTTGTTTTTTTTATGATGTATGAGTCATATTACATGGGTTTTGCAGAGCTCATTATGGACAATATCCAGCGTATTGAGATGACGGACCTTTTGAAGAAGGACATAAACGACGCATGGAATTTCTGCTACCTGCGCGGAGGCTCGCTTGCGGACTTTGTAAGCGGCGCCTGCATGATACTGGCGAAGCTTGTCTCAATCGTTTCTCTGTTGATTGTAGCCTTTGGCACCTCAAGGATTATTTTCTTCATGTCGCTTATTTACGTTGTAGGCGTGTTTGTGCTGAACATGCTGACTATGGGAAAAACCCGCAGAGCGCTGCTGGAAAGCTTTCAGGAAGAGCGCATGATTGAATACTACGAGCAGCTTTCCGAAAATCCGGCAATGGCAAAGGAAACACGCGTTTATGAGAATACCGATGAGGTTATAACGCAGTGGGAAAAGCCCTTCGGACGCGGTCAAAAGCGTGAGCGCTACAGGATATTTCAAGGAGAGCTGCGAGATTTTATCGGGGGTGCGGGGTTTTATCTTTTTTTAATAGCAGCCGTTGGCATCAGTCTGTTCGGTGTGGCAAAAGGCACGATGACACCTGATGTTTTTCTGGTTTTGTTTTTCTTGTGCCTGAACATATACAACACAATTACGGGCGCGGCCGGCAGCTTATACCGATTTGACGACGGGCTTGATGCCATGGACAAACAGCGCCATTTCTTTGAGATAGCACCTATGCACGATCCTGAGAGCGATTTAGAAAAAGCCGATACCCCCGGAGACGAGGACACCGTATTTGAGGTTAGAAACCTGACTTTTCATTACTCGGAGGATAAAAGAGCGCTCAACAATGTCAGCTTTACGGTAAAAAAAGGCGAGCTTGTGGCTCTGGTCGGGCAAAACGGCTCGGGTAAATCGACGCTTATCAAGCTGCTGCTGAGCATGTATCGCCCTACCTCGGGCGCTGTAAAGGTCATGGGACGCGAATACGGCGAATATAAAAGAGACTATATCCGCCAAAAAATCGGGGTATTCTTTCAAAACTACTACTTATTTCACTCCACGCTGCGTGAGAATGTAGGTGTCGGCGCAGTGGAGGAAATTAACAACGAGGAAAAGATTCTCAAAGCTATAAAGCGAGGCGGGGCGGAAAAGCTTGTATCAAACCTGACAAAGGGACTGGATACTCTGCTGGGTAAATTCCAGGATAAAAGCGGCACGGAGCTTTCGGGCGGCGAAAAGCAGCGTGTGGCAGCGGCCAGAACCCATATGTCGGACCGTGATATTTTGATTTTTGACGAACCGGCCTCTATGCTGGACCCCATTGCCGAAATGGAGCAGTTTACAAACATAAAACAAATGCTGGAGGGGCGAACGGCGATTCTTATAAGCCACCGCGTAGGTTTCGCCAGAATGGCGGATAAGATAATAATGCTTCATAACGGAGAAATTGCCGAAACGGGCAAACATGAGGAGCTCATGGCGAGGGATGGATTATATGCCCGCTTTTTCAACGAACAGGCACAGTGGTATGAAAAGGAGGCGGCAATATGAACAGTGAAAAGCTGTCATTTGGGGAGAGCATACGCATATTCGGAAAAGCGCTTAAAATAAGCATGAAGGCAAAGACCCTGCCGTCTTACATCGTCACGCTCCTCGGCTTTCCGATGGCCTTCATCCCCACACTCATCGCTTATGCCATACGCAGCTTCTCCGACGGTGTACAATCGCTATACGGCGCCGGGACGGCGGCTATCGTGAATGTACTGGGTATGTTTGTTTTATTGTCATGTGCGTATATTCTGCAGCTGACATGGAACACCGTGCGAAACTTCTATGCCAAGGCCGATGCGCTGAAAATACTGCGCTATATGAAAGAGCGTATTTTACGATGCACATGTGATGTCAAGTACAAGTACATAGAAAATCACGATGATTTCAAGCAGAGAATACGATTTGCCGAGACACAGGCGGGTGAAAGAGTTGCCGAGAGCATGACAATGATAATCATGCTGATACAAAATATCATCACGTTTGTAAGCATTATAATCGTGCTGCTTGAAATTGATGTGTGGGTTGTTGTTATCCTCATAGCGGCCTGCACACCGGCTGTTGTAATGGCATATTACTTTAAGGACGAGGAATATATAAGTAAAACAAAATGGATATACGAGAGCCTGATGGCTGCGGCTTATTATTTTGAGTCCACATGGTCAAATTCTATAAATGAGGTTCGCTTTTTCGGACTGTACCCGTGGCTGAAGGGCAAATATCGCGGCATGATGAATCGTTATCTTGTGAAGAAAAACAAAATGACCGCAAAGCACACCTTTTTCAATGCCCTTGCGGACCTCTTGCGTAACGGCGTTTATATTGCGGTTTTGCTGATAACGGTTCGCAGGATTTTTGAAAACCCGTCAATGGGTATAGGCGCGTTTATGCTTGTTTTTACAATGGCAGGCCAATTGCAAAATGTTACAGCCAGTATTTTTGTCGCGGCTGCCCAGTTTGCCAGCGATGTTCGGTATATGCAGGACTTCTTTTATCTGGACACGCTGGAATATGAAAAACGCGATGCCGATGCCGAGCCGTTTGAAAGCTTTGACATCGGATTTGAGAATGTCAGCTTCTCCTATCCAAACACGGAGCGAGAGGTTCTGCATAATCTGAATGTACGCATACGCGAGGGTGAAAAAGTTGCGATTGTCGGTGAAAACGGATCCGGTAAGTCAACATTCGTCAGTCTCCTCTGTGCGCTTTATGAGCCGGACAGCGGAAAGATAACTATGGGCGGAGAGGATATACATATAAATCTGTCAAGGACAAGAAAAACGCTTTCGGCGATATTCCAGGACTTTGCGCATTATGAAGCGACAATACGCGAGAATATTACGGTTTCCGACGGAAAGCGAGACACAAGCGAAGCGCAGCTGCTTGAGCTTGCCGGGCGGGTGAGCTCCCTTGAGGTCATTTCGGAGCAGCCGGACGGACTGGATGAAATAGTCGGCAGCTTCAGCCCCACAGGCAACAATCTTTCCGGTGGGCAGTGGCAGAAAATCGCCATAACCCGCTGCGCATACAGAGAAAACGCAAATATCATGGTACTCGACGAGCCTACCGCGGCCCTTGACCCGCTGGCGGAAGCAGAACTATACCGAAATTTTGCATCTCTGACAGGTGAGCGAACGACAATACTTATCTCCCACAGGCTGGGCATAACGAGCTTAGTAGACAGAATTTTGGTTTTTGATAATGGTCGCATTGTCGAGGACGGAAACCACAAGACCCTGATGGCGCAGGGCAGATTGTACGCCAAAATGTATAAGGCGCAGGCTCAATGGTATAACTAACCGGACATGGCTTTCGGCAGCCTTTTTCAATCCCCAAATTGGAAATCACACTGGACACATGGGGAAATCCGGGATATTATTAGTATGTCAGGAATTTATTGCCTTTAACGGAGGTTGGCCTAAAAGGATGGTCATAGTAAACCTTGCCGGCGCGTACCTCTTATTCTGAAAGCCGTTAGATTTGCGTTATGTGAGAAATGGAGGTTAGTATGTACCCGTTCAGGCCCGTTTCCGACCGGATTGCGCTGATGCGCGAAAAAATCCGGGACCGTGTCATCCAATTGGATTCCGAACGCGCTTTGATCGTGACCGACGCGTATAAAGACTGCGTTAATCTTGTGCCCGTGATCAGAAGGCCGACAATTTTGAAGGCCGTCGCCTCCCGGGTAACACTTCGGGTCGAGGACTTCGACGTGCTTGTGGGTAACCGCGGGCGGTATTTTTCCAGCAGCGTCTGCTATCCGGAAAACAACGAGGGGGCCGGCTTTATTGTTGAGGCGATAAAGGCCGGGCAATGGACGTTTTCAAAAGAGGACGGCCTTTGGCACAATCCCAAAACGGACGACCTCCGGCTCTGCGCGTCTCCGGAGGATGTGGAGGCCATTGAAGGCATACAGGATTTTTGGAAAAACAAGACCTTTGACTGCATCGGGGACGGCTGGGCGCCTGCGGGGCTCGACGAGCTCAAGCGGTTGGGGGCAACCAAGCATTCGGTGTTCATGAAGCATCTGATCGGCTGCAGACCGGGCCACCTGATCGCGGGCTACGGCAAAATAATAGATATCGGCTACGGGGCGATCCGCAAGCAGGCGCAGGACTGGCTGGACGCGCATTTTGGAAACGTGATGGGCGACGATGTAAAAAAGTACCTGTTTTATTCTTCCGCCATCATTGCCTGCGACGCGGCGATCACCTTCGTGAAACGCTTCGGCGACGCGTGCCTTGAAAAGGCGAAGAACGAAAAGGACCCGAAGAGGAAGGCCGAGCTTGAAAAAATGGCCGACAGCCTCTATTGGATTTCCGAAAACCCGGCCCGCACCTTCTGGGAGGCGGTCCAGGCCACGCTTTTATATGACCTTTTGATGTATCATGACGGCTGCATGGCTTTCTCTATCGGCCGGTTTGACCAGTTCACCTACAAGTATTTCAAAAACGATATTGAAAACGGGACGCTGACGACGGACGAGGCGCAGGAGATTGTCGATGCGTTCTTTCTGAGGATCAACAGCTTTTACGGCGGTGGGACGCAGTATCTTGTCCATATGATCGGCGCGAACACCTATCAGCACACGACCATCGGGGGCGTTGACCGGGACGGCAAAGACGCGACGAACCCGCTCAGCTATATGGTGCTCCAATCCATCGCGCGGCTAAAGCTGCACGATCCGACAATTTCATTGCGTATCGGCAGGGATACCCCGAAGGATATCTGGGAACTAGCCGTGGAGACGACGAAAATTGTCGGCGGTCTGCCGCTGTTTCAAAACGATGAGGTGATTATCCGAGGCCTCATGCGCGAAAACGGCTTCACTCTGGAAGATGCGCGGGATTATGCGATCATGGGCTGCCAGGAAATAATGGGGCCCGGCATGGAATACCCCTGTGCAAACGGGAACACCGCTCCCTATGCCAGCTTAAATTACGGAACCGTCTTTGTGATGGCCATCAACGACGGGTTAAATCCCTTCAACGGTGAGCAGTGTAATATTCATACCGGCTACCTGTATGAGATGGATTCCATCGAGGAAGTCAAAGAGGCTATGAAGAAGCTGGTCCGTTATCTGATCAAGCTGCAGGTCAGCGTCGATAATTACACCGAGTACCTGCATCAGTATCACGGTACCGAAAACCTGATCTCCCTGAGTATGGAGGGCTGCATGGAGCAGGGTATGGACTGCACCTGGGGCGGCTGCAAATATAACTCCTACGGCGGTACCGCAACCGGTCTTGCCACCATCGCTGACTGCCTGACCGCTATTAAGTACATGTGCTTTGACAAAAAAATCGTGTCGACCCGCGAGCTCTACGACGCGGTGATAAATAACTGGACGGGCTATGAGCCGCTGCGCCAGCGGATATTAAACGAGGTCCCGCATTACGGTAACGGGGACCCCTACGCGGATAGGGAAATGAAATGGATATGCGACACCTATTATGACGCGTGCAAGGAGTGTTCCAGCATGCGCAGTACAAACTACAAGGCCGGGCTTTACGGGGCTTCCGACCATGTCACCCAGGGTTATACGACCTGGGCGACACCCGACGGACGAAAGACCGGCGAGCCGGTGGCGGACGCCTGCTCTCCCGCCCAAGGCCGGGACAAAAACGGCCCGACCGGCGTGTTCACATCCTCTGTCTGCTTCGACCATTCCAAATTCATGGACGGCCTTGCGGTGAATTTAAAAGTCCATCCCAGCGCGCTGACGGGTATAAACAGCATCGACAAGCTGCGGGACATGACGCTTGCCTACTTTGAAAACGGCGGAATGGAGGTCCAGTACAATGTTGTTTCCGCCGACATCCTGCGTGAAGCGCAGAGGGAGCCGGAAGAACACAAGGATCTTATCGTGCGTATAGCGGGCTACAGCGCCTATTTCATCGAGCTCAGCCGCGACTGCCAAAACGATTTGATCAGCCGTCACGACCACAGCTTTTAATACTATCAAAAAGGCCATGGCCATAGAGCACGTGAGCGGACGGATGATTTGGCGGAATAAAAAGGACGATTCCCGCATCCGAGTATGCGGGAATCGTTTTCTCCGTTTTTACAACACGCCGAGGTGCTCAAGCAAAATTTTCGTTCCTATTAAAATCAGAACGATGCCGCCTAAGAGCTCGGCCTTGGTTTTGAATCTTGCGCCGAAGCGCATGCCGAGAAAGACGCCCGCCAGGGAAATGACAAAGGTCGTGACGCCGATAATCAAAACGGCGGGCAGAATGGAAACGCTCAGGAACGCAAAGGTGACGCCCGCGGCCAGCGCATCTATGCTTGTGGCGACGGCCAGAAGAAACAACATTTTGAGCTCCGGTTCGCTCGCGCTGTCCGCCGGACACCGGTCCTTATTGACGACTTCGACGATCATCTTCCCGCCGATGAACAACAACAGCCCGAAGGCAATCCAGTGATCGACGTTTTTTATATACTGCTCAAACTGCCTGCCGAGCAGCCATCCGGTCAGCGGCATCAGAGCCTGAAACCCACCGAAAAAAAGCGCGATGATCAGTGCGCTGCGCAGGTTTACATTGCTCTTGCCCGCCATGCCCCTACAGAGCGCCGCCGCAAAGGCATCCATCGAAAGGCCGACCGCGATGACAATGATTTCCAGTATTCCCATGGTATCCACCCCGGTAAAAAAGAATCAGGTGCGCATGCGGCACCTGATATAAGCATTATGGGAGCCTCATGTACAGCATAAGCCGTACATGAGGCTTGCTATTTCATGCAAGCCAAACCGTAAACGGTCGGCATGTTGACTTGCAGCGCAATGCGCCAACTACTCCCCCATGAACCGGTTTATATTATCCAAAAAACAGCGTTTTGTCAAGCCTTACTCGTTTTCTGCGATGTATTTACCGGTCAGGTAGCCGAAGGTCAGGCAGCAGCCGTAGTTGTGGCCGGCAATCCGGAAGTTATAGCAATTTGCGTACATGTCGCCAATCATTGTTCCGGCGGCATACAGACCACCCAGCGGTATGTCGTTTTCATCGCATATCTGCATGTTATAATTCGTTCGCGGGCCGCCGAGAACAGAGAAAATTCGATACTGGCCGATAGGGGCGCCGTAAAACGGAGCATCTTTGATTTCCTGAAGGTATTTCGCCTTCTTGTGAAAATCCGCGTCAAAGCCCGCCTTGCAGTGCGCATTGTAGCGCGCGACCGTTTCATTTGTCTGTTCGGGCAGCCCGAGCTTTGTTATAACCTCCGCAACCGTCGCTCCCTTGACGATATTCCCTTTTTCGACTTCCTTTTCCCACTGTCCGATCACCGTTTCCGGCGGCGTTGCAGCGCTGCCCCGGACACTGCCGTGCGCGTGCCAGTCAATATCGTAGGCGTAGTTTTTACCCCAGATTGCAAAGGCTGTTTCACCGGGCTCGCGTAAAATGGCCAGCGCAGTGTACGGCGCGTTGCTGTCCTCGTTCATGAAGCGTTCACCGTTTTTGTTGATGCGCAATCCCCTGTGCGCGCCGTAGGGCAAATTCGCACACATGCGGCTGCCCTGGATTAAAGGCGCGTTTGGAAAGGTTCTCTGCCAGGCCGCTCCGGCCCACAGCGCCATTTGGTGCCCGTCGCCCTTGAAAATGCCTTTTTCGACAAAGCCCGCGTCATAATCGACCTTATCATTGATGAAATACTTCGCGTAAGCCGGGCAGTATTTCGCCATCATGTCGCGGTTGGCGGAAAAATCTCCGGTCGCCAGTACGACGGCTTTTTTCGCTTCGTATTTAATATACCGTCCCTCGCTGTTTTGCGCAATCACAGCCGTAATGCGGCCCTTTCCGCCGTTGCCGCGCACAAGCTGCCGCGCAACCGTCCTGCGGTCTATGCGTCCGCCTTTTTTCAGATAGTTTTTTTCCAATGTCTTGAGGGCGAGCGTGATACCAGCCCCGGCGAAAGTAACGCCGCTGCCGACAAAGGCGTGCGCCCCGACCGGTTGATTGGTCGGGCTGCAGGGATCGTCCTCATTGTCTTTTTCCAGCACGACGCTTACACCGTCTTCTTCCAGCATGTCAATCAGCCAGTTCATGGCCGTTTCGCTGTTGTTGTAGAAGCTATACCATTTTCGCTGGTCGATGTTGTAGGATGAGGCAGCAAACTCCTGAAGATAAAAATTCTCGACTTCCTGCCGCTCATATCCCTGTGCTGCCATGATTTTGCTGTAGGAGGCCGCCACCGAGCCGCCCCGTCCTACGGGTCTTGCGCTTGCCGTCACAATGATCGTGTCAAGCCCTTCTTCCCGTGCAGACAGCGCCGTGCACAGCCCGCTCATCCCCTCGCCGACCACCACAAGCTCCGCCTGGACCGTTTCGGCAATCATATTGTCCGGAATCGGTTCGGGTGGAATCTCAAAAGCCCATTTTTGGGACGCCAGTTCCGCGTTCAGGATGATGTTTTGATCCGTATTTGATGCACCCAATACAAAACCTCCAATCGAAAATGTCACGCTATATCACTGCCGGAGTCTAAATAATGTCCACTGAACAAATGTGTTTGTTCAGTGGAACAAACGCATTTGAAAGAAGCCTGTTTTGCCGTTTCAGCAGGCACTAAATACTGCACGGCTATTTAATCACCGCATTGGCACCGTCAGTGAGCTCTTTGTCAAGAAAACGCTCTTTCCATTTGCCTACCGGACAGTAAGACAGGCATAAGCCGCAGTGCCAGGACTCCATATGCTGCAGCCCTGAGCCGGAAATCGGTACCTTGGCGTTGGCTTCCGCTATGTCCTTGGGGGTTGGGTCATCGGTTGTCACCCAATCCTCTCTGCCGCCGAATTCCTTGCGTAAGCCCTGGGTCGGGACCTGACAGCGCGGGAAACTGACTTTTCCGTAGGTATAGGTTTTATCACCCACTGTGCAGGTGCGTTTATCTTCCGTACCGTAGGCGCCTATGGCCTTAGTCGGGCATACATCGGTACAGATGCGGCATTTCTGCGGGTCGCAGAGCTGATTCGGCTCGCGCATCGGGTCCGGCTCTATCTCCGCGGTGGTCAATATGACGCCGAACCGGTTTCGCGGCCCAAATTCGGGCGTCAGAACGATGCTCAGCCAGCCAAACTCGCCAAGGCCGGCCGCTACCGCGCAGTGCCGGATGCTGATTTGCGCACCGTTCGTCATCGGTCCGGTGGAGAGCGGCGTCGCTGTCTCGCCGAGGGTTCGTTCAATCGTCTGCGCTACCGCATAGCAGGCAAAGGTCAGCTCAAAATTCGGCAACATCGTGTACCCGTATGTACCGTACAGGCCTTTAAGGTCATGCCGTCCGTTTTCATAGGTGCGGAAATTCGCCTGCACGATCCCGTCCAATAGCCTCACGCCGACAACAATGACGGATTTGCATCCGGGTAAAATGTCGGTGGGATGCCTTCCGGGAGGTGACTCCTTAAACCGGTCAATGCTCGCCACACCGCACAGGTCCATCCCGTTTTTTAGTGCCGCTTCCTTGATCTTGTTTTTAATATCCATTGTAATATCCCCTTTTCGTAATTTTATTCATTGTGCCATTACTATTCTCCAATCCGGTTGAAGAACAGTGTTAATTAAAGCGGGCATAACAGGCCTTGCTGTATTCGTAGAGTTCTTCCTCTATCGTGTAGAAGCGATTTTCATCGCTGCTCATAATATGCACGACGACACCGGCACCCGGAAGGATATGCGCGCCGTAGCTGTCCACATATTCGCGTATAAGTGACCGTGCCTCATCCAGGCTGATATCGGGATCATGGCTAACCTTCGAATCCGGCTTGTGCTCTACTGTTACGCGGTCTCCGTACTTTTTCAAAATGGCCGGAATGTCGTTGAGCCCTTGTATTTCCAGACCGTCTACGCCGATTTCCTCCACCATATAAGGGACAAACGGATCGATGACGCCGCAGCAGTGCGCGACAAATTTCGTGCCGCGGGCATGTACCGCCTCGGCAAACCGTACCGTGGGTTCAAGGAGCGTCTTTTCAAATGTATCCGTAGAGAAAAACGGCGCGCGTGCCGTGCCCCAATCGTCACTTGCTATGATATAGTCCAGCGGCACATGGTCGCGGATACGGTTAAAAAGCTCGATTTTAAAATCGACCAGACGCATCAAAAACGCGTGAACAGCTTCCGGTTCCGTAATCAAGTCCACCAAAGCCTGCTCAAAGCCCTCCAACATGTGAAGGCGCTCGAAGGGACCGTTGCTCATGCGCATGGTCAGGGCTTTGGATTCATCGCGAACAAGCCGTTTACCGTCGGCTTCCCAATCATACTGGCTTAGATCCTCCCAGTGGATTTTTTTCTCCCACTCGGTGATGTCGTTGAGGACATCTCCCTGCGGTGTGTTGGAACCCTGGGCCGCGGAAAACTTATATGTAACGCCGAACCAGTCGACGGCGTCCTTCATTCGTTCAATCGGACTGTCCAGTGCGATTGACGAACGGTAATCCTGAGAGGAGCCGTAAAAATTCGGCATCCAGACGGGTTTTTCGTGGTTGAGCGCTTTCATCAGATTTTCCCGGGGCGTGATCGGATAATCGCGCTCCGGCAGCGGCCATGGCCGCCCCATTACCGGGATGGAAAGAGATTGTTTTTTCTTCTCGTTCATTTTCTCCTCCTGTGTTTTTGATTTTCCGAATGGAAGGAGCCTGCAAGTATATAATACCATGGTACTAAGATACCAAGGTACTGTGGTTCCATGGTATCATAGTACTATAAATAAAGAGAAATTCAAAATCATATCCCGCACATAGATTTCCATATCGGAAATCTATGTGCGGGATAATTGATAAGGCCGAGGGTGAAATCCTGTTGTAGTGCGGTCATTCATGTTCACAATATGCCCGGATGGTTTTAATCAGCTGTAAAAGCGCCGGGTTATGATTGGCTTTCAATGACAAAAAATAGGCTGTCGTAAAGGTTTCCCAGTCCTGTATTCTAATAAATTTCACACCGGGGTACCGGACAAGGCAACGAAGAGAGGGGACGGCGACCTTTTTCTGCGCGGCGAGAATAAACGCGCTGACATCACGGGGATCTATAAAAATCGGATTGAGTTTAAAACCTCTTTTTTCGCTCAGCCGCAGGAACGGTTCCATTGTGCCTGCTTTTGTGCGTATGGTCCGGTCGGAATGGAAAGCAATCGAAAAATCCTTAAAGGCGTTCAAAGGCGCCGAGTCACATTCGGCCAGAGGATGCCGATCCGAAATACCCAGATACATATCGTGTTCCCTGACCAGCAGGTGCGATTCGATCTTCGGGTCCTTAAGCAGGTTGTCCAGCGCTTTGGAACCGAGCGAACCGTCCTGAACGAGTAAAGAAACACCGTCCAGCTTCCCGGAATACAGCGCGTGGATAAGAGACTCGTAATTCATTCTGGATTGCTCTACCCGGATCTCCGGATGGGTAATGAAAAAGTTGGCCAGAATCTCGTCCATTCCCATAGAACTCAGCTGATGACCGGTGCCGACACGCAAAATTTTATCGTTGCCGCTCCGCAGCGCGTCCGCGTCTTCTTTCAAACGGCTGTACGCCTCATAAATATCGGTAATACTGGGCATCAGCGCCGCGCCTTCTTTGGTCAGCGAGATCGGAGAGGCGCGGTTGCCGCGGTTGAACAGCAAAACACCGAGCTCGTTTTCCGCGCTTTTTACGTATTTGGAGATCGCGGAAGGGGAGTAATTGAGCATATAGCCGGCTTCATAAAAGCTTTTGCTCCTGACGATCGTCACAAGGACTTCAATTTCCTTCATGTTCATTTTTAAGCCTCCCTTCCGTCAGTGCTGTTTAAACCATTATACGACATCGGCGTACATTTTTCCATACTGCTTTAATAGCGGCGCTGTTATTATCGGCGTTGCGCCGATTTTAAAGCAACTGGCAATTTCGCCCACGGATTGGTATACTGTTTCTGTGCCGCTGCGGTGACAGCAATATGATTTCGCAGGACTTTTCCGCAGTCGGGCTGTTTGAGGCAGGCGAGATCTGATGCCTTACCGCGATGCCGCTTTGCTGTAAAGAGTAGAAATCAAAGTATTGACTCTTCCCCCGGGGCAGGGTGTATAGTGGGGCCAGACGGGTAAGGGTATACCGGAAAGGACGCAATGATGGAAAGCAGTATTTTGTTTTTGGATAATAAAGCGCAAGACAGGTTTGATCTGCGGGGGATTCTAGACGATCTGCGCCTTACTGCGGTCATCGACGGGATTGTTTCCATTTATGAAAGCGAGGAAATCAGGCGCTTTTTTTATCTGAAAGCCAAGGACCGCGGCGAGGCGCTGTTCCGTCAGGACATATACAAAGACCTTATGGAGCCGAAAATCAAAGATATCGCCGAGCGTTTTCTAAAACGATATAAAACGCACCTCATATATTTTTATAACGCAAAAACGGTGTCCCAGCAGCAGAGCAGGGAAAAGTGGCATCTGGACGCGGCCTACCTGTACTGCCGCGCCGTCTCGGGGCTTGATGACGAACTCAATAGCGCCGGTTATTCGTCAAAGGGGCTGGGTCGCCTTCACAAAGCCGTCAAGGCTTACCGGAGTACAAAAGAGTATGCCTTATTGGAAAAAGACGCTTTTGACTGCTTTGCGCTAATCGCATCAAGACGCTATCAAATCGATCTTGATCTCTCCGGGTACCGGATCGGTATACACAAGGACACGGAAAGCACGGATTTTTGCTCGGAAATCGAAAAAACCTTTGCACGGTACAACAGCCCGGCCTTTGATTTTGCGATAACCGCGCTGCCGGGTATTCATATGGGCGATCTTGAACTGCTGATTTTAAACGCGCTGATACAGGATTATCCCGAGGTTTTCACCGAGCTGTCCGAGTTTGCGGCGGCTCACCCCTGTTTCGGCAGCGCGATGTTTGATACGTTATTGCCCGAGCTGCAGTTTTACCTGTCCTGCATGGCGTACATGAAACGGCTGAGCGACAAAGGATTTCCGATTTGTTTTCCCGAATTTTCCGATGTTCGCGGCGGGGCTATCACCGGCGGCTATGACCTCTCGGCGGTAAATGACGCAAGGCCGGACGACATCACGGAGAATGATTTTACGCAAAACCCGGGTGAAAGCGTATTTTTAATCACAGGTCCGAACCGGAGCGGAAAAACCACATTTGCAAGGCAGCTTGGACAGATCGCCTATTTTGCCGCCCTCGGGCTTCCGGTACCCTGCAAAACGGCAAAGCTTTTATGGTTTGACGGCTTGTTTACGCATTTTGCACGCGAGGAGGAGCTTTCTAACCACTTGGGCAGGCTTAAAGAGGAGCTGGTACGGCTCCGGAGCATCCTTGATGCCATGCCGGATGAAAGCTTGGTTATTCTCAATGATATTTTTTCTTCCACCACAGCCTATGACGCGTATGAGATCGGCAAAAGAGTCATTGAAATGCTCAGTGAGAGAAAATGCGTATGCCTGTTTGTCACGCATATGCGGGAGCTTCAGAGCATTGGTCGAAAGCCCGTGCTTTTCGTTGCCGGGGAGGCCGGGCCGCAAAGATACACCTTCAGAAGAGGCAGCGGAGGGACAAAAAATGATTATACTGAAATACTTGCCGAATACGACCTCGGTTATGAGGCGATAACAATGCGTTTGCGGCGCAGGTTTTAAAACGGTTTCATCGCCGTCAGGTGCTCGTGCCGGTAAAAGCGGGAGGGAGAAAAACGTGAAATTACTTTCACGTTGTGAAAAACCTTTCACGCACGGAAGNNGGCCGCCAAATATGACGGCGGCTATTTGCTCAATTAATTCTTCCTGACTATTTGTGCTGCCGATTCGCAGCAGAATGGAGGTTTTTATGACATCACTGCTCTTTTTACAGCAAATCAGCGGCCGGAGGATTCTTGCTGATAACAGCGAAGCGCTGGCTTCGGATTTAAACCTTGAATATATTGTGAAGGAATGTGCCAAAGGCGACGCTTTTATCGCAAAAACCGTCAGGGAAATATTGCTTACCGCCATTCCGGCCGCAGTCCCGGATATCCTGAGGCGGCAAGAGGTCATTTTGGATACGCTTTGCCATGAAGACCTGTTCCGGTCTTTATACGCCATAATCTCTGAGCATTTGCTCCGATACGACGCGCTCTTTAAAAAAAACCTGCCGGCCTTTTCCAGAACGTCGCCGGTGACAGGCCGAATAAGAAATTCGGTTAAGCTGGCTTTTATCCTTCTGGAATGCGTAAGCAGGTTGAAAAGTACCTATGCAAGCCGAATCGGTTTGTTTGGAGCGTCGGCTTTGACTGCATTTTTTACGGAATTCTCCGAATTTTATTCAGACATGTTTTTAAAGGACGCGGAAGAGCAGCTCAAGCGGATTCTTCTTGTGGCGGACAATGAATGCGTTTCTCTTTCGGCCGGTTTCGGCTTTGGCATGAAGGCCGGTGATGTCGTGATTCGCTGCGTGACCAAAGGCGGCGCTTGTCCGGACGCCTATAAAGGGCTCAAGAAGAAAGACAGCATTGCGATTACCGGTATAGCCATTCAGTCCCAGGTAAACAGCCTGCGCGACGGCGCGCTGCAAAAATTGCTCAGAATCGTGAACGACATCTCGGATACGACCCTCAGGCACTTGAAAACGCTGCGTTATGAGCTGGCTTTCTTTCTGGGCGCGGCGAATCTGTATCATGCGATGGTGAAAATGCGAATTCCGATTGTCTTTCCGACGCCAAGGGAATATGATGAAAGAAAACTGAGTTTTGAAGACCTTATGGATCTGAGTTTGGGCTTTATAAACAAGACCCGGCCTGTAGGCAATTCCCTGTGCCTGGACGATAGGTCGCCGATTCTGGTCACCGGAGCCAATCAGGGCGGAAAATCGACGTTTTTGCGCAGTGTCGGGATCGCACAGTTGATGATGCAGAGCGGTTTGTTCGTTGCCGCAGCCAAATTTTCAGCAAACTGCTGCGACAGGATTTTTACCCATTTCTGCCGCATGGACAGCGACAGACCCGTGAACGGCGCGGACCGCGGCAAGCTGGATGCAGAGCTTATGCTGATGAAAAAAATGATCGGACAGGCCGGCAGGAACTCGATGTTTTTGATGAACGAATCGTTTTCCTCAAGCCCCGAAGCCGAGGCCGCATTAATCGGGTGCGAGCTTCTACGCGCTTTTCATGACCTTCGGCTTAAAACGATTTATGTCACGCATTTCTATAGTGTTTCAAGCGAGCTTTATGAAAAAAAACTGCCCGGCGCTATGTTCCTTGCGGCTAAACGAAACGAGGACGGCTCAAGGCCGTATATGATCACAACAGCCGCACCCTCAAAAACCAGCTTCGGACTGGATATTTTTCGCGAGGTGTTCTGTCTTGAATGAACGGACCTATGTCAGAATCGGCGAAATTGCGGTGCGTTTCGGCGTTACGGTAAAAGCGCTCCGCCTATATGAAAAAAAGGGCATTTTGGCGCCTGCGCTTATTGATCCCCGAACGGGATACCGCCTGTATGGCGAGGAGCAGGCTGCGCAGCTCGGCGCGCTTCTGGAACTAAAATCTCTGGGGTTTACGCTTTCGGACATCAAAGAGCTTCTTTCGGGCGGAGGTTCCGGCGAGGAGATGAGGTACGCGCTCAGGAAAAAGCGGATTGCGTGGCAGGATAAACGCTTCTTTCAACTTGCGAAAGCGGAAGCGGTGGACAAAATCCTGACAAGAATAGAAAACAGCGGCGTTGAGGATGACCTTTCAGCGCTGCCGGAAACACAGCGCATCTGGCTGCTGTATCAATTACTGCACCGAAACAGCTTCACCCAAAGCGCGGAGCTTGGCGAAGCGCTGTGGCTGTAAAAGCGCTATAAGGAGGCCGAAATGGGCAAAACCCTGTTGAAAATCGGTGAAATCGCTTCCTTTTTCGGCATATCTCCCAAGGCAATGCGCATTTATGAAAAAAAGGGGCTGGTCATACCAAGGAAAAAGGATCCGGAAACCGGGTATCGGTATTACGCGCCCGAACAGGTCATCACGCTTTACGTTTTGCTTGCTCTGCGATCTAACGGCTTTTCCCTCGGGGAGAGCAGAGAGATTTTAAACGGTCGGATTTCCCTTACGCGTTTTGCTGAGCTGCTGCAAAAAAAGCAAAAAGCTTTCGAGCAGTCTGCCGCATACGCTGCCGGTAAAATATCAAAAATCGACCGGATGGTTAAAAAAATCAATGAATCCGGATTATCGTGTCAATTATATGCCCTATCGGACGAACAGCGTGCCTGGCTGCTGTCCAAAATGGTTATGATCGGAACAAATTCGGCAAAAGAGGCGCTGAGCGAGGCGCTGTGGGTTTAAGTAAATGATCAAGGCAGGAGCAGTAATTGACTTCCCGCCTTGATTAGATGTTTTAAATAAAGGATTTCAGCCCTGAAGCTGTGATTTTGTCTGCTGAACCTCGTTGTCGTTCGCCATCATGGCGGGCTGGTAGAACCCTTTAGACTGGGCAAGCTTATATAGTTCGTATTGGGATTCCTCGTCGCAGTTTCTGATTTGCTGAATCGTCGACCTGAGGGTCGGATTCGAGCATTCCGAAATGGTTGTGGTATACGCGGTCAGGCTGCTTTTTATGGAAGCAAGCGCGTCATTGACCATTACTTTATCCTGTAGCATATTAATCTCCATTCTGCCGCGAAGCAGCGGCACAAATAGTCAGGAAAAATCGATTGTGCGAAATGCGATACAAGTATCGCGTCTGCAAATGGCTGCCGTCATATTTGGCGGCTAAATCAATTTCTTCCGTGCATGAAAATTGTTTCGCGTTATTGTCCTGCTATGACAAAAATGACAAAAGCTGCTGTTTCGTCTTCTGTGCGCTCTGCGCCGACTTCTCAAAATACGCTTTGACCTGAGGATCCTTGGACTGCTGCGCGTAGGCCGACATCTTCTGAACTGCCGTGTCATGCGCACCGATCAGGTGCCGTAGATTTTGCAGTTCGATTTGGTTGAGCTGTGACATGTTTACCTCCATTTCGCCGCGTCGCTGCGGCATGATTACGGCGTGATGCGTTTCGGTTTGCTGTCGCTTCACGCTGAATTCTTTTCAGAACTTCCAAATACTATTATGCGAATTTCAAATGCCAATATTCAAAGCCATCGAAATATGTTATAATTTCATCGGCTTTGTCCAGAATTAGGTTTAATAGCTTCCAGCGGCTTTTCACCGCGGGGGTATATCCGAGGAAATACAATCGACTTGGGGTTTAATATGGAAATATCTGCCGTACTATCGAAAGAATTCAAGGTAAACCGTGAGCATGTCTCTAATATCATCTCATTGATTGACGAGGGAGCAACGATCCCGTTTATTGCCCGTTACCGAAAGGAAATGACGGGCTCTTGCGACGATCAGGTCCTGCGCGAGCTTTCCGAAAGGCTTCAATATCTCAGAAATTTGGAAAAACGCAAAACAGAGGTAAAGGAAAGCATCGCTTTGCAGGAGAAGCTGACAGAGGAGCTGACAGCGCATATCGACAGCGCGAGCACATTATCGGAGGTAGAGGATCTGTACCGGCCTTTCCGGCCCAAACGCCGCACCCGGGCGACCATCGCTTTGGAAAAAGGCCTTCGTCCGCTCGCGGATATTTTGCTTCGGCAGGATATCGTATCAGGAAGCCTCGGCGATCCGGCGCAGCCCTTTGTGGATGCGGAGAAGGGCGTTATGACCTGGGGAGAGGCGGTGAACGGCGCGAAGGACATTATCGCGGAAGACATCTCCGACGATGCGGAATGCCGGAAAAAGCTCCGTGCGATCATCATTCAAAAAGGCAATTTGACCTCCCGGGCCGCCGGAGACGAGGATTCGGTTTATCAGATGTATTATGATTACGAGGAACCGGTCAGAAAAATACCGAGTCACCGGATTCTTGCCATCAACAGGGGTGAAAAGGAAGGATTCTTGAAGGTTAAAATCGAAATTGACGAAGAGGAAGCGCTTTATGTCCTTTTTGATAAGTTTGTCAAGGAAGGCAGCATAACATCCGATTCGGTGGCTGAGGCCGCCGCGGACGCGCTGAAACGGCTGATTTATCCTTCGCTGGAGCGCGAGGTTCGAAACGAGCTGACCGACAAAGCGACTGCCCAGGCGGTCTCGATGTTTGCCGTGAACCTGAAGCCGCTTTTGCTTCAACCGCCGGTAAAAGATAAGGTGATTTTAGGTCTTGATCCCGCATATCGGACAGGCTGCAAGATCGCCGTAGTGGATAAAACCGGGAAGGTGCTTGATACCGCGGTGGTGTACCCGACTCCGCCGCAAAAAAAGGTCGAGGAGGCAAAAAGGGAGCTCAAACTGCTGATTGACAAGCATGATGTTGCTGTGATCTCCATCGGAAACGGGACCGCATCGAAGGAAGCCGAGATTTTTACCGCAGAGCTGATATCTGAGCTTGACAAAAAGGTGCAATATATGGTGGTCAGCGAAGCCGGCGCTTCCGTCTACTCGGCGTCAAAGCTCGCGGCCGCCGAATTTCCCGATTACGATGCTTCCCTTCGCAGCGCCGTGTCCATAGCGCGCAGATTACAAGATCCGCTGGCGGAGCTGGTGAAAATCGACCCGAAGGCCATCGGAATCGGCCAGTATCAGCATGATATGCCGCCGGCGCAGCTGGACAGCGCCCTGAAGGGTGTCGTCGAAAATTGCGTTAACAGCGTCGGTGTTGACCTGAACACGGCATCAAGCTCGCTTCTTTCGTATATTTCGGGACTCAGCGGAACCGTGTCAAAGAACATCGTTGCTTACAGAGAAGAAAACGGGCGGTTTAAAAACCGGAAAGCGCTCTTAAAAGTGGCAAAGCTGGGACCGAAGGCTTATGAGCAATGCGCGGGCTTTTTGCGTATCCAAGGCGGTGAAAACATCCTTGATAACACTTCCGTACATCCCGAATCCTACGAGGCTGCGAAAAAACTGCTCGATTTGTTCGGCTTTTCGTTATCCGATGTAAAAGGAGACGGCCTGGCGGCGCTTAACTTGCTTATTCGGCAGATGGGCGAACAAAAAGTCAGCGACGCCTGCGGAATCGGAATTCCTACGCTGTGCGATATCGCGGCGGAGCTGCAAAGGCCCGGCCGGGATATCCGCGATGAGCTGCCGCCGCCCTTATTGCGGTCGGATATCATGGCGCTTTCCGATCTGGCACCGGGAATGGAACTGACGGGTACTGTTCGAAATGTCGTGGATTTCGGCGCTTTTATCGATATCGGGGTGCATCAGGACGGGCTTGTTCACATATCCGTGCTCTCGGACAGATATGTCAGGCATCCCTCTGATGTGGTGAAGGTCGGGGACATCGTCACGGTCTATGTCCTCAGCGTGGACACCGGCAAGAACCGCATTTCCCTATCCATGATAAAGCCCGGTGTTAAGCCCGACCGGAGCTGAGACTAATATGGATAATAAAAGGTTCGCCCAAGCCTGTCTGCTGGCCGCGACCGCAAAGCCCGACAGCCTGAAGGGTTCTCCAATCGGCACGCTTGGGGAAAAGACGCTGCATTCGGTCCTGAAATACTATTTTGAACCCGATGGCAGCAAGCAGGAGATAAGAATCGGGAGTCATTTCGCGGATATCCTCGGCGATTCGGGTATTATTGAAATCCAGACAAGGCAGTTTAACAAACTAAGAAATAAACTCGCCTGCTTTCTGCCGGACTATCCGGTGACGCTGGTTTACCCGGTCGCGGAGACGAAATGGCTTTACTGGATTGATGAAAGTACGGGGGAAACGACGAAGAAGAGAAAATCCCCGAAGACCGGCATGCCCTATGAGATCTTTATTGAATTGTACCGGATCAAGCCTTTTTTAAGGGAAAGTAACCTGAAAATCAGTATCGTAATGCTTCATTTGGAGGAGTACCGCCTCCTGAACGGTTGGAGCAAGGACCGGAAAAAAGGCTCGACGCGATACGAAAGAATCCCGCTGGAGATCGTCGAAGAAATCAATATCCGCGGCCCTTCCGATTACGGAAAGCTTATTCCGGACATTTCGGAGGACAGTTTTACCTCCGGGGAATTCAAAAAGGCGTCCGGTTTGAGTATACACGGCGCCCGGACGGCGCTTAATGTGCTCAACTTCGTGGGTGCGGTTGAGCGAATCGGCAAAAAAGGGAATGCGTTTGTCTACCGCAGAACCGTATAACCAAGCTTTGAGCGCAGCTTTCGAGACGCAATATTCAGCTATTACCCCATGTCCATGCCATAGGTTGACAACTGTGAGGCACATAGAAAATACACTGAATCCGGAGATACCAATGATCAGATTTGAATGCGATTATGCGGAAGGCGCGCATCCGCAGATACTAAAACTGCTGACGGAAACGAATTTCGAGCAGACACCCGGCTACGGAACGGACATTTATTGCGATAAGGCCCGCGCAATGATCAAGGACCTGTGCGATTTTAAGGGCGCGGATGTGCATTTTCTGACCGGCGGAACGCAGGCGAACATGACCGTCATCGCGTCTATCCTGCGGCCGCATCAGGGCGTCCTTTGCGCCGAAACCGGTCATATCCAAAACCACGAGACCGGAGCCGTGGAGGCTACCGGACACAAGGTTCTTCCTCTACCGGGCAAGGACGGCAAGATAACGGCCGCGCAAATTGAAACAGCCTGTCTTGAACACCGAAACAATGCGGAACATGAGCATATGGTTCAGCCCGGCATGGTTTATATTTCCAACCCGACGGAAACCGGGACGATCTATTCAAGAAATGAATTAAAAACGCTCAGCGCGGTTTGCCGCAGTCATAGTCTGCCGCTGTTTCTGGATGGCGCACGTCTGGGTTACGGGCTTGCCGCTGCACCAAACGATTTGACGATGGCGGATATTGCCGCGCTCTGCGATGTGTTTACCATAGGCGGCACGAAGGTCGGAGCGCTTTTCGGAGAAGCGGTTGTGTTCACGAATCCGGCGCTTCAAACGGATTTCCGGTATATGATAAAGCAGCGCGGCGGGATGCTCGCCAAAGGCCGCCTGCTGGGCATACAATTTGTCGCTCTGCTGGAAAACGGCTTGTATTTTGATATTTCCGCACACGCGGTTGAACTGGCGCTTAAAATCAAAACGGCATTTATCAAAAAAGGCTACGCCTTTTTATATGATTCGTTTACCAACCAGCAGTTCCCGATTATCCCGGATAGGCAGCTTGAAATACTGGCGCGCAAGTATGCGTACAGCTTTTGGCAGCGGATCGACAAGCAATTAAGCGCGGTCCGTTTCTGTACAAGCTGGGCGACAAAAAAAACAGACGTAAACGCGCTGATACATGATATCGGCGAATTATAGCCCTTTGGGAGCGGCTGTTTCAGCTGACGATTTTATAATATACGCGGGCTGTTACGGCATAAATAAGGGCATAGAATATCCCGAATACCGCGATGGTATCGACGGTGCATCGGAAAAACAACGGGACATTGGTCAGCTCGAAAAGGGCCAGAATCCGGACGATGATGCTAAAGGCAAATGCGATATGCAGGCAGGCTGCAGCTAGAGGAAGGAAGAACACCGTGAGCACCTGGCTTCTGATGGATTGCCTGACCTCTTGCCGGCTCATACCGACATTTTGCATGATGGCAAAACGATTTTTGTCGCTGTAGCCTTCCGTGATCTGTTTGTAATAGATGATTAAAATCGTAGCCATCAAAAAAAGTGAGCCCAGAAAGATTCCCAGAAACAGGAAGCTGCCGTACACAGCATATGTATCCGCCGACGCCGCCTGTTTGCATTCAACATACGCCAAATGCTCGGTGACGGTCCGGGCGTTTCCGTTTTTATCGGTAATAATCGAGGTTGCCGTCAGCGCCGATTCGATTGCCTTTGCGCAATCGATGATTTTTTCATCTTCACCGTCGATATCCATTTTGATATACCCGGTAATTTCGCTCCTGTTAGTTCCATATGCCTCGGTTTGCTTATCGTAAATAACGCGGAGCGTCGTTTCGTCGGGCACCACAATGCAGTAGATCGCATAAATCCGGGCCTCATTTTTATTTGCTGCCGGGAAGCCGGTTAAGTGTCGTTTGACCGTAAAAGGCATTTTAAACAGCTCAATGTTGTCTCCCGGCTCGGGCCCCAGGCTGTAGATCAGCACCTCGCCGGGCGCAAGAGCGGTCTCTTCTCCGGTCATCCTTTCATAATCAGGAGCTGTGACAAGCATCAGCCAGCAAGCGCTTTGTACGCCCGAATAATTTGCGCTATCTGCGGTAAACACACCGCTTTCGTGTTTTGCGGATAGTGACAAAGCGGTGTAGTCCAGCCAATTTGTTGGTTTAAGCCCATGCGCCGATACGAGCTGTTTTACCTTCTTTACAGTCTGTTCCCGCATGCCCTCATCGGGTGACATAAGCGTTACGGAAATATCGTTTGCATAGCGCGCGCTCAATATATCCTCTATCCCGACGTACAGCGCGACGGTCGTGGAGAGGGTAACAAGCACCATCGTTGACAGAATGCAGATATTTGCAAGGCCGACGGCGTTTTGCTTCATTCTGTAAATCATGCCGGAAACGGCTGTGAAGTGCTTCGTCTGATAATAGAATTTCTTGTTTCTGCGCATCAGCTTCAAAGCCGTTATGCTTCCGGTCGTGAACAGCGCGTAGGTCCCGACGATGACCAGAACCACCGAAATAAAGAACAGGAAAACCGCCTGAATGGGCGATTTCGTCGTTATGGCAATCCAGTAAGCGGCGGCGAGGGCTATAATGCCGAATGCCGTTAATATAACTTTCGTCTTCGGCTCCCTTTGACCGACATCCCCGCCTTTCAGCAGTTCGATCGGCTTAGATAGCCTGATCTGCAGGAGATTGAACAGCAAAATCAGAACGAATATCACGGCAAACAAGATAAGGGACGCGCTTATTCCCGCGCCTGAGACAGTAAAGCCGAAAGGGACACTGAATCGGAGCAGCTTAATCAGAAGCAGCAGCACCAGCTTTGACAGGAGTATGCCCACGCCCAGACCGATTACGATGACCGCAATACCGGTGACGACTGTTTCATAAAACAGCATCTTCGCGATATGCCTTTTGCCCATACCCAGAATATTATAGAGCCCGATTTCCTTCTTGCGGCGTTTCATCAAAAAACTGTTGGTATAAAACAAAAAGATTGCCGCAAAGATGCCAATGATCACTATTCCGAAACCCAGAAAGCTTTCCAGTGTGTCCGCGCCCGGCATTGTCATAATGCCTTCGTTTGTTTTAATGAAGACATTGATGTAGAACATTGCGATCGTAAATACGCAGGTTGCAAGGTACGGGAAATAGAATTTGCCGTTGTTTTTGATATTCATGACCGCCAGCTTTGGGTAAAAGGATCTTTTACGCATTGCGTTCACCGCCTGTCGCAAGCATGGTGAGCGTGCCGGAAATTTTCTGGTAAAGCGCTTCATTGCTCATCTCACCGCGGTAAAGCTGGTGAAATACCTCTCCGTCTCGAATGAATAAAATCCTTTTGGCATGACTGGCTGCCATCACGCTGTGCGTGACCATTAAAATCGTCTGACCTTCCGCATTTATCCGGCTAAACAGGTTAAGAAGGCTGCCTGCCGAATTTGAGTCAAGCGCGCCTGTCGGTTCGTCGGCCAAAACCAGCTGCGGTGCGGTAATCAGCGCGCGGGCGATTGCGGTTCTTTGTTTTTGCCCGCCGGACACTTCATAAGGAAACTTCTTGAGAATATCCGAGATACCCAGCTTTTTTGCTATCTGCAAAAGCCTTGCTTCCATCTCTTTATGGTTAACACCGGCCAGAACCAGCGGCAGCAGCACATTGTCCCCGACGGAAAAGGTGTCCAGCAGATTAAAATCCTGAAATACAAAACCGAGGTTGTCTCTTCGAAAGGCGGCGATATCCTTTTCTTTGACATCCGCAAGGTTTTTGCCGCCGAGCCGGACCTCTCCTCTCGTGGGCTTGTCCAGAGACGCAAGGATGTTCAGCAGCGTCGTTTTTCCCGACCCCGATTCACCCATGATTGCGATAAATTCACCCCGCTCCACGGAGAAGGTTACGTCGCTCAGCGCCTGCACCTGGGTTCCGCCGAACCGCGTCGTGTATATCTTTTTCAGGTTTTTAACGTCCAGTATCGTCATAATAAGTCTCCGTTCTGCCGCGAAGCGGCGTAGATATCGTTATAAAAAAGAGATGGCATAAACGTCCGCTTCGCACTGTGAAGCAGTTTTCGCACTGTGAAGCAGTTTTCGCGCTGTGAAGCAGTTTTCACAGTGTGAAGCAGTTTTCACAGTGTGAAGTAAGTTTCTTTTTTGCGCTAACAGAAGCAAGTAATTTGATTATAACAAAACGGGAAAATGATCTGCCATCGTTTTGGCTTACATTTTCCCGTTTTGGCTTACATTTTTGTCACATACAGGCCGTCCGCTGCCGGTGATTTCGGCGTAAAGCGAATTATGACTGAGCTTAAGAAGTCGGAATGAGCCGAGTTTTTAGGTTTTGGTCAGCTTTTTGCAAAAACATCATAAATAACCCTGATGGTTTTTTGCAGCTCTTCGTTATGTACCCCGACAATGATCGTCATTTCGCTGACCGGCTGATTGAGCAGACTGATGTTTATGCCGGCATGACCCAGCTCGGTCATGATCCTTCCGGAGGTGCCGTACCGGTTTTGCATATCGCGTCCGACGACCGCAATGAGCGCGATGTCCTCAATGACATTAATGCTGTCCGGCGACAGCTCCGCATGTATTTCCGCGAGGATTTCATGCCATTGCTCTTCTCCGAGCGCCTGTGCGTCGAAAACGACAGAAATTGTGTCGATGCCGGTGGGCATATGCTCCACAGATATCCTGTGCTTCTCCAGAATCCCGAGCAGCTTGCGGGCAAACCCGATTTCGTTGTTCATCATTGCCTTGTCAACCAGCAAAACGGTGTAGTTCTTCCGGCCGGCCAGGCCCGTAATCGTATAAGGCGAGGGCTCCGCCGTGCTGCTTGTGATTATGGTTCCCAAATGCTCCGGTGCGTTTGTATTGCGGATATTGATCGGAATATCCAGTTCACGCACAGGAAACACGGCATCCTCATGCAGCACATTTGCGCCCATATAGGACAATTCTCTCAGCTCACGGTAAGTGAGCACATTGATGATTCTGGCCTCCGGAATGATGCGGGGATCGGCCATCATGATACCCGAAACATCGGTCCAGTTTTCGTAAAGCACCGCCTCGGCCCCACGCGCGATAACCGAACCGGTGATATCCGATCCGCCTCTCGGGAATGTCTTGATCCGGCCATTGGGACCCTTCCCGTAAAAGCCCGGAACAACAGCCAAATCACAGCCGGTAAGCCTTGCCTTTATCGTCTGATAGGTTTTTTTAGTATTGAGTTTGCCCTCGGCGTTAAAGAAAATCAACTCAGACGCGTCTATAAACTGCGCGCCGAGAAAATTGGCAAGCAGCAGCGCGTTCAGATACTCGCCCCGGCTTGCCGCGTAATCATAACCTTCTCCGGAAAGGATATCGCTTTTTATTTTTTCAAGCTCGGCCTCTATGTCAAAACCGAGACCCAGCTCATCTCTTATGCCGATGAATCTTGCGGATACGCGTCCGAATATTCCCTCAAACTGCGCCTTGTCTTGTTCTTTCTGGCAGCTTATCAGCAAATCGGTTATCTTATCATCATCAGGATACCGCTTTCCGGGCGCGCTGACAACGACCAGTCTGCGTCTCGCGTCCGCTCTGATGATATCCGCAACACGCCTGAACTGCGCTGCATCCGCAAGCGATGTGCCGCCGAACTTGGCTGTAAAAATTGGATTCAAATGTACTCCTCCCAATGCGTTATCTGCTCTGCACATCACAAATAAAAACAAATGTCCATGCATTGCACACATTTATTGTTTTTATCACATATTCCGAAAAAATGCAAGCATTATTCGGAGTGGAAATGAATGGAGGCAATCAGCCATTATTCAACAGCAAGGTCCACATGGTCAAGGCCGATGCGGATTATTGTACCCTCTCCGACCGATGATTCGATTATTATCGTATGATTAAGCCTGTTTATAATCTTACGGCACAGGTACAGACCTATCCCGGTAGAGCGTTTGTCGGTTCGTCCGTTTAGGCCTGTAAATCCGCATTCAAATACGCGGGGCAGATCCTCCTGCCCGATTCCGACGCCGGTGTCCTCGATAACCAGCGTCATCGGCCGGGATTCGTCCGGATAAATCGAGATTTTTCCCGCTTTTGTATATTTCAGCGCATTGGACAAAAGCTGCTCGATGACGAAAACAAGCCACTTTTCGTCTGTCAGAACCTGATATGCCGTCGGCAGAAAGTCAAGCCCGATTTTCCGCCGGATAAATTCTTTCGCGTAGTTTCTGACGGCCTGCCTGACAATGTCGTCCAGGGAATAATGCCCGATCATCAGATCGGAAGACATGCTGTCGGCGCGTAAAAAACCAAGCACCATTCCGACATATTGTTCAATCCGAAAAAGCTCGGATTCGAGCTCTGTATACTGCGCGTTCCTGTCTGCCTGAATGAGCAGGCGCATGGCGGAAATGGGTGTTTTAATCTGATGTGCCCACATTGTATAGTAAAGGGTCATCTCGCTTCGGTTTTCGTCGTATTCCGCTTTAAGACGCCGATTTTCGTCATGTAAAATCGCAATCAGGCGCGCATAATCTTGCTCTATCAATCCTTTTGCTTCACTGAGCTCATCGAGGCTGACTGTTATGTTCTTTTGAAGCCCGGTCAATACCCGATGTTTTCTTAAAAAGGCAAAAAACGCGAAGACGATAGCCGTGAGGCCGACGGCGAAGCACAGGAGAGCAGAGTAAATCACCGGTTCGACAGGCAATTCGTAAAGAAAAAAAACGACGGTAAATATCCCGGCAAACAGCGGCAGCATAATGATAATCTTCAAATGATACCGCAGATAACTAAAAAAAAGCTTCATTTATTCAATCACATACCCTATGCCCTTTTTTGTGGCAATAAAATGATAAAGTCCCGCGTCATCGAGCTTCTTTCTCAGACGCGCTATATTGACGGTCAGTGTATTGTCGTCAATATAGCTGTCCGTTTCCCATAACCTTGTCATGATTTGTTCTCTGGATACGATTCTGCTTTTGTTTTCCAGAAGCGTATGAAGGATTCTGTACTCGTTTTTGCTCAGCTCAATCCGCTCGCCGTTATAAGTCAAAACCGCTTCGTTTACATTGAGCACGGCGCCCTTATGTCCGATGAGACCGGGAGAGCCGCCGAAATCATAGGTCCGGCGCAGCAGAGCCTGAACCTTCGCGGTCAAAACGCTCAGATCAAAGGGTTTTGCGATAAAGTCATCCCCGCCCATACCGACTGCCATCACAATGTTCATGTTGTCCGAAACGGAGGAAATAAAAATAATGGGAACCTTCGAAACCTTCCGAATCTCCGCGCACCAGTAATAGCCGTCAAAGAAAGGCAGGCAGATGTCCAGCAAGACAAGATGCGGCTCATAGGAGAGAAACTCCGGTAAAATGTCCCGGAAATCGGTTGCCGTATGCGCAGCACAGCCCCATGTCTCTATGTGGCGCGATATCGTACCGGCAATGACCTCATCGTCTTCAATAATCATAATTTTGTACATAAGACATCCCTCGTTATGCAGATTCATCCCATTGTAACACATCAAACAGCAAGCATACCTGCCACAGCGTAAAAAACAAATATGCCGATAGCATTTACCGCTGATTTATGATATCCTATTTCTATAAACAAACAGGACATGAAATCAGATAGCCTGCATTTTGCGCTGTCTTTACGGGAGTGATTGTATGCTTCAGGACATAAATAAACATCAAAACACGAATTTTGTAGAGCCCTTGCCCATCGAGCCCTATGATAAGGTCTGGGGTGTGGGCATTTCGGGAATGACCGAAAATCCGTCTCCGTTTCCGCGCATCAACAGGGCGCTGAAATGGCTGAAGGATCTGGATTCTACCGCGGATGCCCAAAGGGCGCTCATTTTTACCGAGTGCTACGAGAAATATGCGGCCTATCCGCAGAACATCAAGTGCGCAATGACGCTGCGCGAGGTTCTCAATCGGGTCGATATTCATATCTGGCCGGAGGAGCTCATTGTGGGTGAACTGGCGGCGCCGCCGAACTCGGCGCCGGTCTACCCCGAGTTTTCCGTCGATTGGCTGTGTGATGAGATTGTGAACAGGCCGATGGAGCTTCGGAAAAATGACCGGTATGTGATTGACAAGAAAACCAAACAGCATATTCTGGATATCCAGCCGTATTGGAAAAACAAAACCGTTTCCGAGGCGATCATTTCAGCTTATGATGAGCAGGAGAAAAAGGGCAATCATCTGGGCAAAGGCGTTATTTTAGACGGCCTGTTTGTCTATGCGGGCGTAGGCCATGTGTGTGCAAATTATGAAAGACTATTCCGGCTCGGCTTTGGCGGAATCAGGCGCAGGGTGGAAGAAGCGTTGAGCCGGCTCAACACATCAGACCCCGGAGACCTGAGCAAAAGGGATTTTTACATAGCGGAGCTCATCATGCTCGAGGGCGCATCGGCATATATCAGACGCTACGGCGAACTGGCTGCGGAAATGGCCGAACGGGAGCAAAACGATACGCGGAGAGCGGAACTTCTGCGCATCGCCTCAAACTGTCTTCATGTTGCCGAGGGCGCGCCCAGAGACTTCTGGGAGGCAATCCAGCTTTGGCATATCGCAACCAATATGATTATCATCGAGGCAAACGGGCATTCGGTTACATACGGAAGGTTTGACCGGCTCTTTTATCCTTTTTACAAGTCCGATATCGAAAACAAAACCTTTACCCGCGAATTCATGCAGGAACTCATTGAATACGCCTTCCTGAAGATCCATCAGCTGCGAAAAATCCGCGATACCAGCGCCATCATCTTTTCCAGCGGCACGATCATGGGCGGGACCGCTCTGGATGTCGGCGGTGTTGACGAAGAGGGCAGGGATATTACAAACGATCTCAGCTATATGGTACTGGATGCGCATGCGCACACCCGGATTCCGAATCCGTGGATGGGCGTAAGGCTTCATGAAGGCTCGCCCCAGGCGTTCAAGATTAAGACCTTCAATGTTATCCGCATCGGAACCGGTGAGCCGAAAATCTTTAACGACGCGCCGATGATCCAGTCCCTGATGAATTACGGAAAACCGCTTTCCGATGCGCGAAACTATGTGGGGATCGGTTGTGTTGAGCCCTGTGTGCCCGGAAAAACCTACGGCATGCACGATTCCGGCTCATTCAATCTGACAAAGGTCCTCGAGCTATCCCTCAACGGCGGCCGCTGCATGGACTGTTCCGACGCCTGTCCGCGTTATTCCCGATGCGCCGGGGCGGGAAACCGGCTGAGCATAGATACGGGCAGCCTTGATACGTTTGAAAGCTTTGAAGAGGTCAGGGAATCCTTTGAGCGCCAGATGGCATACTGGTGCGATATCATGATCTCCTGCATCAATAAAATTGACGCCGTTCAGCAGAGGCTAAAGCCGCTGCCTTATCTGTCTTTGCTGATTGACGACTGTATCGAAAAGGGTATGGACGTAACGGCGGGCGGCGCAAAGTATAACCACAGCGGGCCCCAGGCTGTTGGCATCGGCACGGCTTCCGACGGCCTTACCGCAATAAAGCAGTTGGTATTCGATGAAAAAAAGGTCTCAGGCAGTGATTTTCTGAAGGCGCTGAAGGCAAACTGGGTGGGTTATGCGCCGCTGCAGGCGTTGGTGAACAGCGACAAGATGCACCATTACGGAAACGATGATGATTATGCCGACGATATCGCACGTTTCGTCATGGCGACGTACTGCAAAAACATCGAGCACCGCCCGACGCCGCATGGGGGCGTTTATATGCCGGGGGTCTTCTCGGTAACAAACAATGTCATGCACGGCACCTATGCCGCAGCTTCTCCGGACGGACGGCGTGCCTATGAGCCTGTTTCGGACTGCATGGGCCCTGTGCATAACGAAATGGGATCGCATGACAGGAACGGGCCTACCGCTGTGGCCAACTCGGTCGCAAAGCTTGATCACGCACGCATCGGAAACGGCATCATCCTAAACTGGAAATTTCCACCAAATGCGGTTTCCGGTGAAGCAGGCCTTATGAATTTAATCGGGCTGATGGACACCTATTTTGCCAACCAGGGCATGCAGAGCCAGTTTTCCATCATCGGCAAAGAAACGATGATGGACGCGCAGAAGAAACCGGAAAAATATCAAAATCTGCTGGTCAGAATAGCCGGATACAGCGCATATTTCGTGGAACTGAGCAATGAGCTGCAAAGCGACCTGATCGGACGTACCGAGCTCTCGTTTAATTGACAAGCGGATTTTCGCTTAATTTACGGAAATTGTCCGCGCATCTGTAATCAGATTAAATAACGATTGACCCAGGGGATTTTTCTCAGAAGCAGATAGACACAGAAGCTGATTCCAAAGACAATCCATGTAACAAGCGGGACTGAGATGAGCGGGAGAAAGACAGCGGAGGAAAGGCCGATAATCTTAAGCAGCATCAGGAAAAACTCGTGGACGAGATATACGCACATTGTTGACCGGGCGACCGTGCCGATGATTTTGGGGACCGGCTTATTTTGCCTTGTCGCCGCTGCGCCAAACAGGCCGACTGCCATCAAAAAGACAAACGGCAGCATACCCTCCCAAAAGGCAACGGCGATTTTACCGCTTACTATCGAAAACACCGTGAAGCAGCCGAAGGTCAGCGCAAATCCGATAAGATAAGTAAGGCGAGGAATCCAGATTTTTTCCGGCTTATGTGTTTTGATATAATAGCCCAGCAGCCCGTATCCGAGGGCGGAATAGGTGGTATTGATGCCGTACTGCGCCGGAATCCCGGTCAGCTCGGAAAACGGATAATATCCCCTGACGGACGGATAAACGATGCCGAGCAGAAACCAGAAGATCAAAAGATAACGGTATTCCGTCTCGGATGCGTTTTTGACGAATACGCGCGCAATGGGCAGCAGCGCGTAAAACAGCAGCATGATGTGCAGAAAATACAGATGGTAATGATGCTTAAATTTAAGGACGCGCAAAAGCGCGTCCTTTATCATGACAAGCTCAAGGCGTCCCGACGGATAAACCGCTCTGAACAGATCAAAGGCTTCATAAGCCGAGGCCCAGACAAACAACGCAATAAAAGCCCTGAGCAGGTATTTGCCGTATATTTTTCCGATGGTCAGTTCCTTTTGGGGATCAAGAAGCAGCGCGCCGCTGCACATGAAGAAAACAGGAACGGAAAACCGGACCATGGAGCCCAGAAATGCGGATGTCAGCCAGGAAAACGAACCGATGGGCGAATTAAAAAGGCCGGGTACATTGCTATGTATGGTGATTATGCCGAGTATCGAAACCACTTTGAGCACATCTATGAATGTTTCTCTCACCGTCTTCTGACTTTCAACGACTGTCATTGATTATCTCCCTTTATTCCGGAAAACCGGTTTTGTTAAGGCGGCCGGCAATCCGGTCGTACTGCGCGTACATTTTCTGAACCTCGTTTTCCAGCGTATAGTAATGTGCGACATAGGGTACAAGCAATACAAAAAACAAAGCGGCCAGTATACATGAAAAAGTGCTTGTTTCAATAAAAAGCAAGATAAGCGACAGCATCTCAAGGAGCGCAAAAAGCGCGGTCACGATCAGATGAATCAGGCGTTCATTCTGAAATTGCGCAAGCTTGATCAGATGGTGTCTAAAAACAGCATCCCAATCGGTATCGTCACCGCTGTTTTGCAGGAGGCTGTCTATTTTTTTTCGATAGGCCAGTATGGTTTTTTTCATCCTTCACCCCATTCCGGCAGCAAGGCAGCCCGTTTAGACGGATTTCTCATATCCCCACAACTATATCATAAATCATAATCAGAAAAACCTTTTTTTACAAAATGCCCCGATTTAGCGCTTTATTATTCGTTATTCGTTCTATACATTTTAGCCGAATTAACTTATAATGGCAGGGAATTCGATGGAATGAATTCAGGGTAAGAAACGGTTACCCGGATAACTTCTCTTTGGTGTGGGCATCCGCCGCTTTGCGGCGAAATGGGGGTTCATATGGAAAAACCATTACGATCATACGGCAGGCATAATGTTCAATATTCCGCGGATTATTCTTTGTGTACGGGCTGTGCGACCTGTGAAATCGTCTGTACGCTGACCCGCGACGGTCTGGTCAGGCCTCAGTTATAACCGGGTTTTTGTCCATAGAGAGGACCGGTCGATGATACACGAGGGTCTCTCCTGTCTGCACTGCTCGGATCACCCGTGTTACGGCAAGTGTCCGAAAAAGGACAGCGCCATGTGCCTTGATGAAAATAACATTGTATATATCGCCGAGGAAAACTGCATCGGCTGCGGTCTGTGCTTGAAGGCTTGTGCAGCCGACACCCCGCGCATTAATTTTGTCAAGTCTGAAGACAGGTCGGGCAGGAAAGCGAGAAAGTACGATTTCTGCCGGTCAAGGCCGGAAGGGCCGGCCTGCATCCGGTGGTGCCCGGTCAGATGCATCGGCCTTTCGGAAAATTCCGCCGGGGATGAACAGGATGCGTAATGCTATGAAAACATACGGCTATGCGGGTAAAATACTTCGGATCGACCTGACCAACAGCCGGACAGAAACCATTCCAACGGTAAATGATCAAAGAGGTCTGCCCGGCCGGCCGCCTCGGGATCCCGGAGGATATCGCTTACGCCGCCGTATGGCTTGCCTCCGACGAAGCGGATTGGGACACCGGCAGTTCTATCGTCATCGACGGCGGCGCCTGCAACATGGGGTAAAGGTCTGATTTATTTATCCGCAAACCATTTGAAAGGGCGAAAGGGTATGATCTTTTATTTCAGCGGTACCGGAAACAGCCGTTATGCTGCGCGGCTTATAGGCAAAAAAACGGGCGATCGGGTTGTATCGATTAATGAGGTGATAAAGAACGGAAGGAAAGAGCGCTTTCATTCCGAAAAACCGCTTATTGTCGTTTGTCCGGTCTATGCCTGGAAAATCCCGCGCATCGTTGAGAAGTTTATGCGGGAGACGACATTTTCCGGAAACAAAAATACCTATTTTATCCTTACCTGCGGTGACAGCACCGGCGGCGCATGGTATTTTGCAAGGAAAACCTGCCTGGAAATCGGACTGAATTTTATGGGCGCCAAATCCATCGTCATGCCCGAAAATTATATCGCATTGTTTAAGGTGCCGGATAAGGCGCAGGCGGATACGATCATAAAAAAAGCGGTGCCCGGCATCCTTTCCGCAGCGGAGCAAATAAAAAACGATAAACCTCTGCCGATCGAGAAAAAAGCCCTTCTCGGCAGACTGGTGAGTCCGTTGGTCAGCGCGTTTTTTTACAGGCTGATCATCAGCGCGAAAGGCTTTTATGCCACCGACGCCTGCACAGGCTGCGGCAAATGCGCGGAGCTGTGCACGCTGAACAACCTGACCCTGCAGGGCGGAAGGCCCCTATGGGGAACAAACTGCACCCATTGCATGGCCTGTATCTGCGGCTGCCCCTTTGAGGCGATTGAATACAAAAACAAAACCAAAGGGAAGCCGAGGTATTATTGCATAGAAGAAACCGATTAACGGCCTGATTATTTTGAAAGCGAGGACAGAAGCATGAACATTGGAATCATCATTTATTCGCATACCGGCAACACGCTGTCCGTCGGGGAAAAAATCCTTAACGCCTGCCGGGAACGGGGACACACATGCAGTCTTAAACGCATTACGCCGGAAAACGACGATCCAAACAGCAAAGCGCCGCCCCGGCTGCTTTCGGCTCCCGAGCTCTCCGACTTCGACGCGGTTATTTTCGGCGCACCCGTTCACGCATTTTCGCTTTGCCCGGTCATGAAGGCTTATTTAACCCAGCTAAAGCAGCTGGAGGGGAAAAAGGTCTGCTGCTATGTCACCCAGCAGTTTTCGAAGCCGTGGCTGGGCGGAAACCGGGCAATAAAACAGATGCTTGCGCTTATAAAATCAAAAGGTGCGGATACCTGTGCAACCGGTATTGTCAACTGGTCATCGAAGATCCGCGAAGAGCAAATAACCGGCATTGCGGAAAAGATGAGCCGCATCTGAACAGAGAACTGCTGCGAGGGGACGAAATAATGTTCGCCTTTCGCGGCAGCTGCTTTCCATTCGGTTATTTCGGCAGATCGCTGCCTTTATAAACATAGACCGGTTTACCGTCGACTCCCGTTTCTCTGACAACCCTGCCGTAGTTTCCGGAGGGATAAAACGGCATGAAGTTTATCGGTGCGCCGACGCGCTTGAATACGACCGGGCCGTGCCATGTGTTCGGCGGAACGCGGATCACGGTCGGTTCGGTAATTGTAAAGGTCTCCATATGATCGGGGTCATCGCCCATGGAAATCTCAATCTCCGCGTCGAAATCGAAAAAATGGGTGATATCGGAGCCTGCAAAGATCAGGTACTCCTCGACCGCATGGTGCATATGCACTTCTCCGACCGTGCAGGCCTTCTGAACGATATTATGCAGGTACACAAGCCGGGATTCTTCCATTTCGCTGACGCCTCTGAAGCCGACACGCGGGCTTAAAAATCTCGGATCGTCATGGTTTTCGGGCTTATACGCATAGACATACCGGTCAAACTTGCCGGTCCGCGGGAGCTTACTCATCTCATAAAACGGGGCGAGCAGGTCGGCCTGCGGCGTCTCTTCTTTTTTGGCTTTATCGGCAAATTCCTTCATCATTTCAGAAAAGCACTGGCCGCAGTAGATGCATTCCTTAGAACGGTCCTTTATACAGCGGCGGATGCCCGCACCGTCGTATGTAAACTCTTCGCGCCCCTCTTCGTTGACACGCCGGTTGATTTTCGACCAGTCGCCGTCGAGATAGATGGCCGAAAAGAGGACGGGTTTCCCGATGCGCCTGAAGTTGATCGGGCAGTGATAAAGCTTCGGCGGGACACGGATAATGGTGGGCTCGGTAATGGTGAACATTTCCATCCTCTCGGGATCGTCGCCCAGCCAAACGTCGATCTCCGCGTCAAAATCAAAGAAATTGTTGAAGTCGGCGGTCGCCAGAACCAGATACTCATCCACAGCGTGGTGCGTGTGCGGCACCTCCATTACAAGCTCCTTTGTGATGGAGGTAAAGTCCATGTAGAGCTTGGCCTTCGGCATCATCGTGGTGCCGCGGAAAAAGCCTCTGGGCGCCGCAAAGCCGTACCATTTGTGAAATTCCTTGGGGATTGTAAAAATCAGATCGTCGAATTTTCCCATATAAACATCTCCTTTATGCGCATTGTTGACTGCTTCGTATTATATCATAAATTTCTATTCTACTAAAGTAAACCTGTAAACCGGGGAAACCGTCACTGCCGTTCCACATAGGAAAAGAAATCAAAGTCGGCAGGCTTTCTCTGCCCGGACAGATCCTGGCAGCACAGGCCCACAAACGCGCCGGTAAACCGATGGGGCTCCGTATACTCATCCGATAATATGCTGGCGTCAAAATCGGGCCCGATATCAATCCATTCCTTTCCGTCCGATGAAAATGAGAACGAAAGCAGATGATAATCTACCTCTGCTTTCAGATAGCACTGCACCCAGCCGTTTATCGGCACCTTCTCACGCAGCGGTTCGTTAAATTCGCCCGCGTTGCAGACAAGAATGTCCAAAATCTTTCCTTTTTCCTCGTGATGGGTTATATGCAGATAGAAATAATTATTGTCGTCATATAGCGCAACAAGGCCTGCCATCTGCTGAAAGGTTTCGGGCTCAAATTCCACGACGGTTGCGGCGGTGTACCGAAAGGCCTGCTGCCGCCTGGCAACCAGACTCTGATGAAATTTCGAGCTGAGGGATTCGCGGCCCTTCAGCCGAAGATAGCCGGGTCTCTCCTTGAGCGACAGGCTGTCTTCACCCAGCGGTACCCGCAGCGTTTGAAAGTGGATATTCAGCTCATTGTCGTCAAAATCGTCTATTGTGTTTTCAGCCGCCCACGGAGCTTCCGGCAGGTCCGGCGCCTGTACGGTCACCTGCGGCAGGTTTCCGCCCGATTCAAGATAGATCCAGCCGTCGTCCCGCCATTCCATTTTCTGAATCGCTGTTTCTCTGCCCAGCATACACCGGCCTCTGGCGGGGACAGGTCTTCCGCAAAGGTGCGCCATATACCATTCCCCTTTCTGCGTTTCCACAAGGCTGCCATGTCCGGATCTTTGCAGCGTAAGCCTCGGGTCCGGCCAGGACGTCAAAATCGGGTTTCCCGGATGGACCTCGTAGGGGCCACAGAGCTCTTTTGAGCGCGCAAAGGTGACTGCGTGCTCAAACCGCGTGCCGCCCTCCGCTGTCAGCAGGTAGTAAAATCCGTTTCGTTTATACAGGTGCGGGCCTTCCGTCAGGCCAAGGTGTGTGCCTTTGAATATGTTTCTGACAGGCCCGGTAAGCCGCTTATTTGCCGGATCATACTCTTGAAGCACAATGCCCGCAAACTCATTTCTTCCCATGCGATGGTCCCAGAGCATGTTAACAAGCCACTTACGGCCGTCATCGTCATGAAAAAGCGAAGGATCAAAGCCGCTGCCGTTCAGGTAAACGGGTTCAGACCATTCGCCTTTGATATCCGTCGCGGTGACAAGGTAATTTTGCAGGTCCCTGGGCCCACCTGCGCGCCATAGCTTTACGTTCGTATAAATCAGGTAAAAAACGCCGCGGTCATAAGACAGGCAGGGCGCCCATACCCCTTCCGAGGCCGATGCGCCCCTAAGGTCGAGCTGCGAAACACGGTTTAACGGCCGGGCAATCAGTTTCCAATGAATCAGGTCTCTGGAATGATGGATTTGCACGCCGGGAAACCATTCAAAGGTTGAGGTGGCGATATAATAATCGCTGCCGACCCTCAAAATGGACGGATCGGGGTTAAACCCTTTTAAAATCGGATTTGTTATCGTTTTCAAACTTTCCCTTCTTTCACAGTATGTTCTCCCGTTAAGGATTCGCCAAATGCAAACCGCTCCTCCCGCATCATTCGTAACCCGCGCCCAGCATCGCGGAAAGGGCCGAGTCCGTATACCGCTTATACAGACCTTCTCTTTTCGGACGCGGCAGAATGCCTCCGCTTTCCCTGCGTTTTGTAAAAACGGCCTCGACTTTGTCCATTGTGCACGCTTTTCCGCCGATCCCCACCACATTCAGCGACCGTTTTGCAATATCGTATTCGATCAGATCGCCTGTTTTGACAAATGCCAGCGGGCCGCCGGCCGCCGCCTCCGGCGAAACATGTCCGATGGCGGCTCCCCGGGTCGCGCCGGAAAACCTGCCGTCCGTTACCAAGGATACCGTGCCGTTTAAGCGTTTGTCGCAGACGATCGCTTCCGTCGTCATGAACATTTCCGGCATGCCGCTGCCCCTCGGGCCTTCATATCGAATGATCAGAATTTCGCCGGGATTAATTTCACCCCTGACAATGGCGCCGTAGGCCGCTTCTTCGGTGTTATAAGCCCTGGCGACGCCTTTGTGCTTTCGCATATCCGGCGAGCAGGCCGAATATTTCACAATTGAGCCTTCCGGCGCGAGGTTTTCTTTCAAAACAGCTATGGAGCCGGTTTCAACCGCTTTTTCAACAGGTAAAATAGCATCCTCTCTGCTCAGACCGTAATTTGAAAGATAACCGAGGTTACGCTCAAAGAACCCATCCTTTTTCAGGTCCGCCAGATTCTCACCCAGTGTTCTGACGGTGACCGTGAGCACATCCGTATTTAAGTAATCCTTCGGCATATACTGGACCATCGGGATTCCGCCCGCGAACCAGAAGGCTTCCGTCAGGTGCTTTCCGCTCGGTGCGATGTTGCCGATATGCGGGATCTTGTGGTTGATTTCATCAAACAACTCCGGCGGTAAAAATATGCCGAGCTCCCGCGCAATCGNNTCGCGGGAAGCCAAAATAATGTTCATGCCGTTGTGCCCCTGGGCGCAGCCGTCGCAGATATCCGTCGCGTGATACGTGGCGGGGTATCCGCCTTTTTCAAAGACGCCGTATTTCGCCTGCTCAGTCAGCCTGTTGAGGTGCACGCTTCCCGGATGGCTGTCCCCATATACGTCCTCGATCAAAATCTGCGGTTTTACAATATCCTCCTCGTCCAACCGGAACCCAATTCGAGCGCGTCAAACTGCACCCAAAGCTGCCGCTCGGACGCGCTTTTTGCCTCCTTGCTTCCTAGGGACGGCTCACTTTGCACCGTATCATACTATTGGCGAACCCATCCATAAAAGCCAGAAACTCAACGATTTTGTCCACAAGGTTATCGTCAATATGTGTCCAGGAATAATTATATCCGGGAAAGTACGGGCATAGCTTATATGTTGTTTGTTTATGGGTTATTGGAATACATGCCAAAGGCCGTTTGCCTGTTTTGTCAGTCTGGATGCAGTATCTGCATCCATCACACTTTTTTGTTCGCTCAACAATAAAATCCTTAACAATTTGATTCATTGCATTAAACTGTTCTAAAAAGTATCTCAATCCATATGGAATACACAGGCCAAATGTCACGGGATTCCTTGCATAAGCATCGTATTGTGCCGATATACCCGTATGCCTGATTTTATACTCATTTCCACCCTTCGGGCTTTCATCGCCCCAGGCGGGATTTGCATAAGTCAGCATTAATTGATAGTTAACCCAAACCGTGTTGTAGGTATCATATGGCTTGTAACCTTGTCCCATCATCCACCTTACCAGTTTGTGAAAGGATTTATCTCCAAGCAAACGAGCGTAAATGTCGGTTGTATATACATAATTTTCATAGAACAGACAATAGGCAAAAGCAACTTGATTGGCGCTTTGGCGAGCTGACATCCAAGTCCATGCAACAGGAAGTTTTGTTGGATCATTAATGCCCAACAACGACAAAATTTTTAACTGCCTTTTATTAAGCTTTACGTCAGCGCCCTGACCGAGAAAGAACATATTTTTCAATAAGCTTTCAATAGCTTTTTTTATTTTCAGCACATTAATTTCCAGTTCGGGTTTACCGTATCCTTTTTTGTAGCGGCCGGGGAACGCGTCATCTTCATGCAGTGTTGGGACAAGCAAAGACGGTTCATCAAACAATAACTGATATAATGTTTTCATGATGTCATAAAATTCGCTTTGATCGGCGACACTGACGTCCGCGTCCTCTTTGGGAATAAACGCCGGCATCATAGCAAGATAAGCGCTCAACATTCGTTGCTCTAAACATGCATATTCCATGATTTTGCCCCTCCTCAAATATATGGGAAAAGCGCCTTATCTATTTTCGTGATATATTACTTCCTTGCCGTTTGTGACGGCGTATGCTATTTCCGATTTTACGGATTCGCCGATATATCCGCCGATATTAACAACATAAATCGCATCGCTTATATCAATCTTTTTGTAATGCGCTATGGTGAGTTTACGGATGGCTTCGTCATCAAGCGATTTTTGTTCTTCATTGTATGCGCATTGAAGAACACAGCAGCCTTTATCAATCTCCAAGTCTCGTGCGATGTTTTTCATATCGGCAGCAAACCGCATACTCCCGCAAAGTGTAACGACTATCATCTATGCTCTCCCCGTTTTCCCAAAAATGAACTGCCGCTGTCCTGTCAACCGCGCCTCGCCGCCAGCATGATGGTATTCCCTTTATGAAACACCTGCCGCACGTCGGTAAATCCGGCATTAGTCAGCAGCCTGATCTGTGTTAAAGGCGTGCATGGCGCGTCCAAATGATATAATGCGTTATCGCCACTATTTTGCAGCGCCTTGAGCCGTGCGTATTCCGCGTAATAAAAATCTTCGTCCTCTTGTGTCGCCGCCATGTAATCGGCTTCAACGTATACGCCGCCATGCTTCAAGCTGTTACATATCCTGCGGTATAGCGACAGCTTTTCCTCATGCGGAAAATGGTGCATCGTTTCAAACGACACCGCCGCGTCATATTGCCTAACGCCGAAATCAACGTTAAAATAGTCCGCACAGATTAAGTTGAGCTTGTCGCTATATGGCTTGGTTCGGAGAACGTCCAGCATGGCGGCGGTCAGGTCAACGCCTGTTGTCCGCACGTTCGGGAAACGCTTATAAATTTCGTCAAGCTCAAGCCCTGTTCCGCAGCCCAAATCAAGCAGCCTGGCTATGCCCTCCGGCAGCACCTCCGCCATTTTTACATATCCCTCAGCTGCGCCAACGACCTCAGATTTCATGTGCTCCTCGTATATGTCAACGCGGGAAGCAAAAAATTCCGTCATCCTCTCAAGCGGCATAATTTTTCGCACCTTCTACCTTAATTCTTCTTATACGGCAGCCCGAAGTCGCTTGCCGGATGCCCGCCGAAGCCCCGTTTGTCAAGCGACGGCTCGGTGGTAACTACATAAATATCGTCTGCGGGAATGCCTGGTTCTCTGCCAAGCGCTTCTGTTATCTCCCGTATTGCCGCACGCTTCATTTCCTTGCTCCTGCCGGGGAAAAACGTAAGCTCAATCAGTATAAATCTGTCGCTTTTTGTGGCCTGGCGCTCAAAAAGCTCATCGTCAAGCTCGTTAAGACGTTTGTTACGGTCATCCTCCGGAATGCCGAAAGCAGACACCAACCCATTATGCACGGATTGTAAGACGCTCTTTTTATATTCGGCGGTGTGACCCTTGATAATCTCGATTTAACCAATGGCAGTGTGAACTCTCCTTACTCAATTTCGATTGTCTGCATCTGCCCGCAGAGCATCTGCGTAAACCCAAACCGTTTGTAAAACGGCGCAAGTTCCGTATCGCCGTATATCACGGATATCATGTAGATATTTCTCTCTTTGAGCCTTGCGATAACCCGGTTTATCAGTTTTGTGCCAATCCCGCGTCCCTGATATTCGGGACTTACCATGAGGTCTTGTATGTATGCATCGGTAACGCCGTTTGATACTGAATCGACATACCCGACAAGCTTTTCGCCGTCAAAACAGGCGATATGACAATAAGATGTCATAAGCGGGTTGTTGTAGTAAGATTCCATGCCGTTCCAGCCAACAGATTTCCGCAAGTCGGCAATCGCTTTTGCCGAAGTGGGCTGGTTTTCTATGTAAGTTAGGTTGCTTAGTGGTTCTTGTTTGCCCGCCATATGTTTCTTGTCCCTAAAATAGTCCTCCGCGAGATATCCGTATTCGCAATGATCACAGATACCCTGATTATTACACCCTGCCTGACGTTTTGCTGCTTCAAACGTGAATCCCGCTTTACGCATAACCGCGCCGCTTTTTGGATTACGCGGGTCGTGAATGGCATTGATGCGATTCACGCCGACATCTTCAAACAGAAACTTCACGAGGGTGCGGAGAGCCTCGGCAACATAGCCTTGTCCCCACCACGCCTTACCAATGCAGTATCCCATATCGACAGAGCTTACCTTGTCGTTTGGTTTCATCGCCGCAATGGAACCAATCGGCTCGCCGAGTGATTTCAACTCAATCGCCCACGAGTAATGCGATAACTCATCGTAGCTGCTGACCCAAAAGCCGATGACTTTCCGGGTGTTATCGATTGTTCCGTGTGGGGACCATGTCAGAAACATCGTAACGTCAGGGTCGTTTGCCCAGTTACGAAACATCGGCTCTGCGTCCTCCGGCGTAAACCGTCTTAGTATAAGCCGCTCGGTTTCGAGCATAACCGTGCCTTTGTGGTTCATTCTATCGCCTTCATCTTACTTCTATCTGCCGGCAGTAATCGCCTGTATGCCATAACAATACTCTGTTTATCCGGCTCGTCGTAGTTTTCCACCTTGCCGAGCGGCTATCTGTTTGTATCGGTTTTGACCATCAGCACCCCGTAATAAGGAACGGATTTATCCGGCATATAAAGCTCCATTCTGCCGCGAAGCGGTGGCACAAAAAGTCAGGAAAAATCGATGACCTAAACGCGATACAAGTATCGCGCTTGCAAATGGCCGCCGTCATATTTGGCGGCTAATCGATTTTTCCGTGCGTGAAAGTATTTTCACGCTAAGCTCCTATCTTCCGGTCGGCAGCTTAATCATAATCAGACACGGATTTTCCTCGTCCCACATCTCGGGCAGCGTGACAAGCGGCATAAAGCCGATGCTTTTATAAAATGCCCGTGTCCGCGCGTATGGCTTGTAGCTGTCCGTATCGCTCAGAGTTTTGACCATGACGTATTTGCAGCCGTTCTTTATGAGATGTTCCTCCGCCGCGGCATAAAGAGCCTTGCCTATACCTTGCCGGTGGCATTCCGGCAACACGCCGCAGACGTAAATGTCGCCTGTATGACCGTAATGCGTCCGTACGGAGATAAAGCCAACACAACAGCCGTTATCGTCAGTCGCTGCCCAAAAGGGCAGACCGGCGACCCCTACGACGAAATCTTCGAGAGCCTGTTTATCCCCGAACCACTCCGGCAGCTTTTCGAGGACTGTTCTTGCGTATTGTGATTTCAGCGTCCCGTCCTCAACTTCGAGAATCTTGATATCGTTTTTCATAACGCTTTCCTTGCTTCCCTTATCGCCGCTATGCTCATGCCGCAAACGCCACAAGCGGAGCGACAGTCGCTTGTGGCGATATCCATACCATGCTTTCGCGTACCGCGAAAGCTCCGCTGCGCCGCCATTTGGCACCGCACGCACTTCCGGAATTAAGGGTTTTGTTTGGTCACTTAATATCCTAACAGAGGCTTGAACTTTTGGCTCGCTTTTGCTTTTTCCGGCTTGTCAACGGCCGCCTATGGCGGACATTGGAATGATCATCACACGGGCACTTCGTTTCTATATTTAATGAAATTGTCAAGCCCTCGTCCCCTTGAAATTTATTTCAGCAGATTGCCTGAGATGACCATCTGCTGCACCTGCGATGTGCCTTCATAGATGCTGGTGATCCGGGCGTCCCTGTAGAATCGCTCCACCTTGTATTCTTTGATAAATCCGTAGCCGCCATGGATCTGTACCGCATTGTAGGCCACGCGGTTGCACATTTCCGACGCGAAATACTTAGCCATCGCGCAGCGTGTCGTGTAATCGGCGGATTCCGTATTCTCAATGGCAGCGGTATTATAGACGAGCTCGCGCGCAGCCTCTATTTCAGTCGCCATCGTAGCGATCATAAAGCTAACAGCCTGGAATTTAGCGATCGGCTGCCCGAACTGCTTGCGTTCTTTCGCGTATTTTATGGACTCATCCAAACAACCCTGCGCAATGCCCACGGACTGCGCGGCCACGCCTAAGCGGCCGCCGTCCAGGGTTTTCATCGCTGTGGCAAAGCCTTTATGAAGCGGACCCAGCAAATCGCTCTTATGTACGCGGACGTCTTCCAAAATGATATCGCTTGTCGGGTACCCGATAAGGCCCATTTTTGCCTCGTCTTTTCCAAATGAGACACCGGGCAGCTTCATATCGACGATAAACATCGAGATGCCGCGGGAACCCCTTTGCGTTTTATCGGTCTTGGCGTAAATGATAGAGTAATCGGAAAACGGCGCCGCAGATATAAAGGTCTTGCGTCCATTCAGCACATAATAATCGCCATCCGGTACCGCTGTCGTCAGGATCCCACCCGCATCGGAACCCGCCCCGGGCTCCGTCAGGCCAAAGGAGATGAGTTTATCGCCCTTTGCCACCGGGACAACATATTTCTGCTTTTGCTCCTCCGTACCGCAGTAGAGGAGAGGACCTGCCGCAAGCGAGTTTGGCGTATTTGTATATAAAGATAACACAGGACTTACACGTGCAAATTCTTCGACCATCAGGACATACGCCAGATTATCGCCGCCCTGTCCGCCATACGCGACAGGAATTTTCACGCCCATAAAACCGCACTTGGACATTTTATCGTGGATATCTCTATCAAACTCGCCTGTTTCCTCCAGTTTGTCGAGCAGTTCGGTAGTGAACTCAGTCTCAGCAAACTGGCGGAATAGTTTCTGCATCATTTGATGCGCTTGGGATAATTTCATGTTGCATCTCCTTTTGGCTCGCTGATATATTTGCCCAGTCCCCCCCAATGTTCACGGAATATCTCCGTATCCATTAGCTTCAAATCTTTAGAAATTTCAGGTGTGAAGCCCATCTGTGCCAAGATGTCCCTTTCCAGGTCGATACCCGGCGCGATCTCTACAAGCGTCATCTTCCCGTCAAGCAAGCGGAACACGCAGCGCTCGGTTACATACAGCACGCTTTGGCCCGGCATCGTATATTGCCCCGCAAATGTGATCTGCTCGACATCGCTGATAAATTTCTTGATAGAACCTTCTTTGACGACCGAGATCTTGCCATCACCGATCTTCATTTCCGATTTCCCCGTGAAGCTGCCGCAGAATATGATCTTGGGCGTCGCACGGGTGATGTTGATAAATCCTCCCGGCCCGGTCAACCTTGAACCCAGCTTGCTCACATTGTTGTTTCCGTACTGATCGATCTCACCGATTCCAAGGCAGGTCATGGAAAGGCCGCCACCGTCGATAAAGTCAAACATTGCGCCGTGCTCCATTGTCGCGTCTGGGTTATATGCGCTTCCGAAGTTAGGCAGCGCGGAGGGAACGCCTCCCACCATGCCGCTCTCGGTAGTCAAGGTAATATCATCAAGAAACCCTTCTTCCGCAATAACCCTTGACATGTCCGCCGGTATGCCCACACCCAGATTGACAACATCGCCGGTACGGACCTCCATTGCACATCGGCGGCAGATAATCTTGCGCTCATCAAACGGCAGCGGTTTAATTGCCGAAAGGGGTTTTTTAAGTTGCCCGGAGAAAGCAGGCTCAAAATATACACCCTCCGCCTGCCAGCAGGACATCGGATCTGTCGCTTGTACGACGTAATCCACAAGGATTCCGGGGATTTTGACTTCTTTTGGGTTAAGCGTCTTTTTCTGGGCAAGGTACTCAACCTGGACGATTACGATTCCGCCATGGTTCTTAGCGGCGGTCGCTACCGCGAGTCCTTCGTTAATAATACTCTCGTTTGCAAAAGAAATGTTGCCGTCCTCATCCGCGATAGTCCCGCGAAGAAGGGCTACATCCAATTTGAAGCCTTTGTAGAAAAGATACTCCTCGCCCTCAAACTCCACCAGTTTTACCAGTTCATCTATCGTGCAGTCATTCATTTTGCCGCCGCCAAGGCGCGGATCAACAAAGGTTCCTAAACCGACTTTAGTCAGCAATCCCGGTCTGCCCGCCGCTATCTCACGCCACAGATTCACTATAACGCCCTGTGGCAGGCAATGACATTGGAGCTTATTTTGCACAGCCAAATCTCGTAATGAAAAGGCCGAGCCAATATGGGCACCTGACCAGCGGGTTACCAATCCCGGGCCCGCCTCGCCAAACCGGGTTACGCCACGTTCGGCCCAATCTCCCATGGCGCTGCCTTGTTTTAGATTCAAATCGCAGGGGTGTCCGGTCTCTTTAAAACGATCTCTTATGGCACAGGCTATTTCTTCAGCCCAACCCGACAGCCCCATCCCAGCGACGCCGATGGTGGCACCATCAGGTATATACGCAGCCGCTTCCTGTGCGGTAATCAGTTTTTTCATATATGAACCTCCCAATTTAATTTGAGTTTATGCCTTTGAGTGACAATAAGCGCGTCTATGCAAGCGGTAAACGTTATTCAACTGTTGTGCCGCACCAGCGGCACAACAGTATACACTTGTCGTTCAGCGTCTCAGAGCGGAAAAGTGCGTAATTGTCAATTAGTTGTTGCCGGTCGCCCAGTCATATCCACCGCCGCCAAAAGGCTGCTGTGCGTTTTGTGGTGGGCCGCGTTCCAGCATCTCATAAATCAATAAATTGTGGCAGTCAAATTTAATGTTCGGTAAGTATTCAGGGATTTCGCGGTTGTACGCTTTTAACGCGTTTTCACGAGGTGTAAGAGCCAAGTTAATCAACCTTTTTCTTAGAAAATATGTTATCCTCCAATAACGGCATTAAGACCGTGGTCTGCAATGATGCTGCGAAGATATTCCACATGCTCATCTGATGGAGGCTCTGCCCGGAACCTTCCGACCGTCTTTTCCAGACGATCACTTTTTGACTCGCCAAGCCGGTGATACGGCAGAACATCCGGCATGAGCCGTATCCGGTACACTTTTCCGCTAAGAAAAACAGTTCCGGCAAAGCTGTGTTCGCTTCCGGGTTCTGGCACCAGCGGTACCGCAGCGGACAGCCGCTGAAGAACACAGTTGTACGGACTCCGGGTCCGCCATGGATGGAATAACTCTGTATATTAAATATCCAACCCCTAATTTGATTCAGGTTAAATACGGTAATGGCCCCTCTGATTTATAACCCGTTAAAGAAATATTACAATGCGGTTTGTATCTATTCTACTATAATCTTTTGTTTCGAGCAACAAATATACAAAATGTACACAATGATCCGATGGCGATGTGCCGCATGCACAAATTTGTTGTTCTTTGTGAACGGATGATTGAAAGCTTCGGCGACACATGATAAATTCAATATAAGAAAAATGCTTCACGAAATGAAAAGAGGGACGTCTATGACTGATCGAGTTAAGCGGCTTAAGGCAAGTTTGAGCGTGAACCAATATCCGCTCTGCATTGAAAAATTTCGCCTGGCAAACGAATCGCTCGACGCGACATCCGGGGAACCGATGCTTATACGCCGGGCAAAACTGCATGAACATATTCTTGATCACACCACAATTTACATCGAAGATGATGATCCGATAGCAGGGGTGGGCGCGAGTAAACCCTTCGGACTTGAGATGGATTATGAATACGGCGTGTGGACACCGGATGAGGTGGCGTCATTAAAGAGCGAGATCTATACGATCGCTCCCGAGGATGAAGAGGAATTGTATGAGCTGAACGAACGATTCGCAGGAAACAACCTGAACAGCAATTTGATCAGCGCCCTGTCCAAATCGCTTGGTATGAACGACCGACTTTGGCCTTTTATGAAATCCGGTGTGATACTTCCGCCGTGGAAAGACAAAAAAGGCGGGTCCGGCGGTGGTTTTGCAATGTCCGGCATAGGCCTTGGCCCCGGTTTCTTTCTGGTGTGCATAGACTTTGAAAAAATTCTAAAAGAAGGCGCAAAATCGATCATCGCTGAGGCGCAGAAGTATCTGGCGGATTTGCGCTACACCGACGGTGAAAGCATTCAGAGACGGTACTATTGGGAGTCAGTCATCCGGGTATTTGAGGCGTGGGTTCGCTGGGCGCACCGTTATGCCGATTTGGCGAAAAAGATGGCTGAGACGGAAAGCAATCCGAGACGAAGGGATGAGCTTCTCGACATTGCGCGTATGTGCAGAAAGCTTCCGTATGAGCCGGCCGATACGTTCAAGGAGGCGATGCAGTCCTTCTGGTTGACTTTCCTGCTTGCATGCCCCTCTCCTACGACAACTGCCGGACGTTTCGATCAATATATGTATCCATTTTATAAAAAAGATATCGAATCAGGCCGTATCACAAAAGACGAAGTGCTTGAATGGCTTGAGATTCTCCGCTGCAAGGTTATGAAGATCAATCGCGTATCCGGGAAGGCCAACCGAGCCAAGAATTCCGGTATGGCCAAGTGGTATAACTGGACGATAGGCGGGGTCAAAGCAGACGGAAGCGACGCTACGAATGAGCTTTCTTATTTGCTTCTGGAGGCAGCCCTGGAAACCCAGCTGCCTCATCATACATTAACTGTCCGTGTCCATGAAAACACGCCTCCGATATTTATGAAAAAGGCTTTGGAGGTTGTGCGTTCCGGTCTGGGCATGCCTGCTTTCCTGAGTGATAAGAGCTATATTAAGTTTTTTACCATGAACGGCATTCCGATAGAGGATGCGCGGGATTACTGTGCCACGGGTTGTGTCGACGGTAATATACCTACTGTCACCAGAAGTCAGGTCGTCGTATTCTTCATCGTCGCGCAGGCTTTTGACGTATTCATGCACAACGGATTCTGCCGCTATACGCAGGAAATGGTCGGAATAGAAACCGGAGATGTCACCGGAATGAAAACCTTCGAAGAGTTCAAGGACGCATTTTATAAGCAGCTCGATTACCTTATTGGTCTGGCCGCCGAGAGGAACAATGTTGAACAGATCTCACAGCGCGAACTGTTCCCCGACGCGTTTCGTTCCGCGCTCATGCGGGATGGGGTTAAAACGGGCAAAGATCTGCTGGACCGCCGGTTTGATTTTGAAAACAGCAATCTGTTGGGCGCAGTCGGCGGTGTGAATGTCGGAGATTCCCTGATGGCTGTAAAAAAACTGGTCTATGATGAGAAAAAGTATAGCATAAGGGAACTTTTGACGGCTCTGGATGCCGATTGGGAGGGCTATGAATCCATGCGCGCAGATTTTAAAAACGCACCCAAATATGGCAACGACATAGACGAAGTGGATAATCTGGTGGACGAGGTTTATCGGAAATTCTCGGAGTTTTGCTACAGCAGGACCAACGCGTATGGGGGAACGGTTATTCCCAACGCAATCTCAATCTCCGCTCATCAACCCGGCGGAGCGTGTACCGGAGCGACGCCGGACGGGCGCAAGGGCGGAGAAATTCTCGCAGACGCGTCCCTGTCTCCGAATCATGGAATGGATAAAAACGGGCCCTTTGCCGTGTTCAAAAGCGCGATGAAGATCAACATGGATTCATACCAGGGCGCTTTGCACAACATGAAATTCCATCCTTCTGCTTTGAAAACTGACGAGGACCTCAATAAGCTTGGAGCGGTTATCAAAACCTATCTTACAAACGGCGGCAAGCACATCCAGTTCAATGTCGTCAACAAGGCGGATATGCTGGAGGCCAAGGCGCAACCGGATGAACATCGGGATCTTGTCGTTCGTGTTGCCGGATACAGTGCGTATTTCACGCGGCTTACACCTCATATACAGGACGAAGTAATCGACAGGACATCATTCGAAAACGTTTAAATCCATTCCTGAAAATGAATCGCAATCACGTTAGACTGCCTGATAATTATTTTCTAGATGTAAAAAGTTTTGAAAATGGCACGATGGCTGGGTATTATTAAAAAAGAAGACCGGAAAACCTTTTCGCAAGGTTCTCGGTCTTCTTTTTTGTTCGGCGTTATTGTGCAACGCGACTACATAGCCTATTAAACATGAGGATTAGCGTGAAAAACCTTTCACGCACGGAAGAAATCGATTTTTCCTGACGATTTGTGCTGCCGCTTCGCGGCAGAATGGAGATTAGTATAAAAAAGGTTTTTTTGATATTATCCGGAGGTCTCGTCTTGTTCTCTCTGCTTGAGATCTTTAAAGCTGAGCTCCGGGCTTTTGATGCTGACTCTGACATCCGATGAAACGGATTTTGTCAAAAAAGCATTGCTGCCGATTACCGTTCCCCGTCCGATAATGGTTTCGCCGCCCAGAATCGAGGTCGAGGAATATACGGTAACCTCATCCTCCAGCGTAGGATGCCGTTTTTTTCCGTATAGACTCTGGCCTCCGCGCGTCGAAATGGCGCCAAGTGTCACGCCCTGATAAATTTTTACGAAATTCCCGATCTCGGTGGTCTCGCCGATAACAACGCCGGTTCCGTGATCGATAAAAAAGTGGTGACCGATTCGTGCGCCCGGATGGATATCGATTCCGGTTACACTGTGCGCATACTCTGTCATGATCCGCGGGATCAGCGGTACGCCGAGCAGATGAAGCTCATGCGCTATTCTATAGGTGCCGATGGCGAAAATACCCGGATAGGCGAAGATGATCTCATGCTTATTGCGGGCAGCGGGATCTCCGTCCAGCGTCGCATCTACATCGGTCAGCAAAATTTCGCGCAATTCAGGTATTTTTTTAAGAAAATCGACGGTGATTTTTTCCGATAAGGCTTCGGCATCATCTGAACAGATCGTAGCTGTTTCGTGAAGCAATGCTCTGCAAATCTGTTTTTGTAATTTTCCCCTTACCTCGATCAGCAGGCTGCCGACATAATAGCGCAAATACATATAATCGGTATCTTCTTTGTCAAAATAACCGGGGAAGATCAGCTTTCTGAGAAGTTCGGTTATTTCGATGACAATGCCTTTGTTCGGTAAAAAACTGGGCTGCTCGATATAGCTGTCTGTAATCGATGAGATCAGGGCTTCCAGATAATCGTTTTTGTCTAGATTTTGCATTGCGATTCCTCCGTTTCCAAATAACAGCCTATTTCCAAAGCAGCAGCGGGATGCCATAGCCGGCTACACTGTTTTCGAAATCTCCGCACAAACAAGGCGCTGACCTATGTACTGTTTTCAAATCAGGCCAAGCTGTTGTGCCAGCATCGGCAAGCCTGCCTCGAAATTGACGCCGAACCGGCGATCCGTGCCTGCCTTTTTTGTTCTCTCTATGCATCCTACCGTAAAATCGACGGCGATTTCGGCTGCTTTTACGAGCGAACAACCGTTTACCATACATGCGACCAGCGCACTTGCGAAGACATCGCCCGTCCCGTGGTACAGACCGTCTATACGACGGCCGTCGATATAGTTTATTTCGCCGGTCAATGCGTCATAGCAGGCAGCGCCGAGATTCTTCTCATCCAGATAAACGCCGGTAAGTACGACCTGCTTTGGACCGAGTCCGGCAAGTTTATTGAGAATGCGTTCGACAACTTGGCGGGAATATGGGCCTTCGCAGTACTTTTCGCCAGTCAAAAACGCGGCTTCCGTGATATTCGGGACAATTACGTCCGCCCTTGCGCAAAGCTTTTTCATTCCTTCGGGAAAATTCTCGGGGAATGTTGAATACAGCTTTCCGTTATCCGCCATGACCGGGTCGACGACGATCAGAGTATCCGGATTTTTTAATTGCTCAAATGTCTTAAGAACGATGTCAAGCTGTTTAAACGAACCAAGAAATCCGGTATAAATGGCATCAAAAGAAAGGTTCAGTGACTGCCAGTGGCTCACGATCGGAAGGATGTCTTCGGTGAGGTCGCGGTAGGTGTAGCCTGTAAGACCTCCCGTATGCGTGGATAAAACCGCGGTTGGAATCACACTGACTTCAATGCCCGCGGTCGATATGATCGGCAGTGCTACCGTTAAAGAGCATTTACCGAAGCAGGATATATCGTGGATCGCAGCAACGCGTTTTTGGTTTGTCAATGGCTTCATTTTCTCCGAATGCATTATTCTTCATCGGCTTTCAATACGGTTTCAAGTTCGATTCCCTGTTTTTTGTAATAATCCTCAATCGCAGATTTAATGCCCTCTTCAGCCAGCACAGAACAATGCATTTTCGCCGGGGGAAGACCGTCGAGCGCTTCGGCGACGGCTTTATTTGACAGACGAAGCGCTTCTTTAACCGTTTTGCCTTTAATCAGTTCGGTTGCCATCGATGAGGTTGCAATAGCGGCGCCGCAGCCGAACGTTTTAAAGCTGGTATCCACAACGATGCCGTCCTCTATTTTTACAAAAATTTTCATGATATCGCCGCAAACAGAATTTCCGACCTGTCCGATACCGTTGGCATCTTTGAGCTCGCCCACATTGCGCGGGTTGTTGAAATGGTCCATTACTTTTTCGGAATACATGACGTTTCCTCCCTTTATACGATTATCTTCTCATACGATTGATCGAAAATTGCAGCTTTTATATGGAAACCATGCGCTCCAGGCTGGCGGCGGCAGCCTGGATTTCCTCGTCATCGAGGACGATCTCATAGACCATATTCTCCAGACTATAGATGACATCCGATATCCGTGTCTTTTTCATATTCGGGCACAAAAATGAATTGGTCATCGGGTAAAATGTCTTATTCGGAAGCTCTTGCGTCAGCTTGTCGGCAATGGTGATCTCGGTGCCGATAATAAATTCTTTGGCATCGGACTGTTCGGCAGCTTTCAGGATCCCGGCGGTGCTGCCGATATAATCGGCATACCTCAGTACCTCAGGCCTGCATTCCGGATGTGCGAGCACCAGTGCGTCGGGATGTTGTTTTTTCGCTGCGATAACATCCTTTTCGGATACTCTGTTATGTGTCGGGCAGCAGCCCTCAAAAAGGATAAACTCCTTATCCGGAACCAATGAAGCGATGTAAGAGCCCAGGTTTTTATCGGGAATGAAGATAATTTGTTTGTTGGGAAGACTGCGTACGATCCTTTCGGCCGATGATGAGGTGCAGCAGATATCGCTGACGGCTTTTACGGCGGCCGCAGAGTTAACATAACACACAACGGCAGCCTCGGGATACCGCTCTTTGAGCTTTATGACATCCTCCGGTTCAATCATATCGGCCATCGGGCATCCGGCGTCCGGCGCCGGCAGAAGCACCGTTTTTGTGGGATTAAGAATCTTTGCGCTCTCCGCCATAAACCGGACTCCGCAAAGCACGATCACCTGCTCTTTGGCTTCCCTTGCTTTTTTTGCAAGTGCAAAGGAGTCTCCGACGAAGTCTGAAATCTCCTGGATGTCCAGCGTCTGGTAAAAATGCGCCAAGATCAAGGCATTCTTTTCGTTTTTTAATTCAGATATCTTCTGTTGATAGTCATTCATTTTATTTTACCTCTGCGTTCTTCTCCTCCCAAAGGGGCGACATGTCGCGAAGCCTTTGAATGATACGGGGCATTTTTTCCAGGATCGTATCGATATCTTCTTGCGTATTGTCTTCATTTATGGTCAGCCTCAGGGACCCATGTGCGATTTCATGAGGCAGTCCGATGGCCAGTAAAACATGGGAGGGATCCAAAGATCCGGAGGAACAGGCGGAACCGGAAGACGCGCATATGCCGTTCTGGTCAAGAAGCAGAACCATAGATTCCCCCTCAATGCATTCAAAGACAAAAGAAGCCGTACCGGGCAGCCTGTTTACGGGATCGCCGGTCAATCTGGAATGCGGTATTTTTGTCAGCCCTTTTATCAAAGCGTCCCGCATGACCGAGACTTTCGTCATGTTGGCGTCTATATGCGTGACGGCATCTTCCAGGGCAGCGGCAAGACCGACAATGCCGGGAACATTTTCGGTTCCCGAACGCAGTCCGCGTTCCTGAGCGCCGCCGTGCATGCCCGATGGCAGTCTCAGACCCTTTTTCACATAAAGCGCACCAACTCCCTTCGGTCCTTTGAACTTGTGACCGGACAAAGAAAGAAGGTCTATATTCATCTGCGCTACATTGATCGGAATGTGCCCGACAGCTTGTACGGCGTCGCTATGAAACAAAACGCCGGCTTCATGTGCGATTTCACCGATTTCCTTTACGGGGAGAATCGTACCTATTTCATTGTTTGCGGTCATAACGGTAATCAGAATGGTGTCGGGACGAATCGCCGAGCGCAATTCCTCGAGCGATATGTTCCCGGCCCGGTCGACGCCGAGAAATGTTACCTCATATCCTCGCTTTTGAAGACTTTGGAGTGTATGAAGTACCGCATGATGCTCTATTGCCGTCGATATGATGTGTTTGCCCTTTTCTTTCTTCAAAGCGGCGGTGGATTTAATTGCCCAGTTATCGGATTCGGTCCCGCCTGCCGTAAAGTAAATCTCCTCCGGTTTTGCGCCGATAGCGGCGGCAACCTTGAACCGCGCGCTTTCAACGGCTTTTTTCGCCGTTCGACCCGGAGCATATACCGTGGAAGGATTGCCGAAATCATCGGTCAGAAAAGGCATCATAGCATCAAGAGCGCAGCGAGATAAACGGGTTGTCGCAGCATTATCTGCATATATAATTCCAGACATTTAAACTCCGTGTGCCGCAATCGGGGGTACTCGGTGAAATAGAGTTGCCCGAAGCGGCAGCCGCTGTATCGGCGAGCGGCACGCCGAAATCTTGTTTTTGATGCCGATATCCAATGAAACAATGTAAAACCTAATGAATGCCGGTGCTTATGGCATTTTCAAAGAGTCGCTTAGCCGCTCAATGGAGATCGGTGAATCATAGGCAAAACACGGGCCTATGTAAAACGGCGAACATAGCACCAATGTTCCGACGCATAAACTTAATTCCTATAAATCCGGTATGATTAAATCCATATTAGCACAAGAGAATCGATATGGCAATATAAATATTATGATAAGCACGATATTATTGTACCCCCGCCGACCACCATATCATCTGAATAGAAAACGGCTGCCTGCCCCGGTGTAATCGCCCGTTGCTTATCATCAAAGACAACCAGACAATTGCCGTCAGAATCCACACGGATTGTCGCCGGAGCTTCTTTTTGGCTATAGCGCGTTTTTACGGTTGCCCTGATTGAGCCTACGGGACTGTCGAAAGGAATCCAATTAACATTCTCAACCAGCATTTTGTCCGAAAAGAGTTCCTCCTCGCTTCCCAATGTAACGGCACCCGAGTTCTTGTCCTTTTTGATTACATACATCGGACTGTCAAAACTCAGGTTGATCCCTCTGCGTTGCCCGATTGTATAGTAGATTAGCCCCCTGTGCCTACCCAATACCTTTCCGCTGCTGTCAATAAAATCGCCTGGTGGAGAGGGGATTTTATTGACTTGCCGGAGAAAACCGGCGTAATCTCCGTCCGGAACAAAACAGATGTCCTGGCTGTCTCTTTTATGCGCGTTTAATAACCCCTGACTTTCGGCGATTGCGCGAACCTCGGATTTTGTCAGGTCGCCGAGGGGGAATAACGTATGCTTAAGCTGATCCTGAGTCAGCGAGTAAAGGAAATAAGTTTGATCCTTGAGGGGATCTTTTGCTTTTCTCAAATGGTATCGCCCGGTTTTTTCGTGCATATCGATCCTTGCGTAATGACCGGTTGCAATATAATCCATGTTCAGCTGACGTGCTCTTTTCAAAAGCTTGCCGAATTTGATATATCTGTTACAATCTATACATGGATTTGGTGTCTTTCCGTCGAGATAAGTTAAAGCAAACCGATCTATGACATCAATTTTGAACTCATGTTCAAAATTGAACACATAATGGTCAAAGCCAAGTTTATAAGCCACATTTCGCGCGTCTTCGATATCGGTTAGCGAACAGCAGGGACGATTGTCTTCATGAATGCCGACATCCGGATTTTTATAAAGCTTCATTGTGGCTCCGCAGACATAAAAACCCTTATCCTTAATCAGAAACGCTGCCGCGGAACTGTCCACACCGCCGCTCATGGCAACCATAACCTTTTTTGACATGTAGAACCCCATTTCGTCTTATGCGGAGATACTTATTCATTCTGCCATGGACAAACTGAATTATACCGCAGAAAAGCTGCCGGTCGTTTCCGTTCATTTAAGATCGGCAATATGCTTGCGTTTTACGCCGGCAGTCCGGATAACAAGCGGATTCATTTTCTTTTAATTTTTAATGCTACCATAAAAATGGTATGGATTCAATATGTTTTACGTATGCCTGGCGAAAAACCGGATGCGCTTGCACAACCGTATGATCTGTGTTAGATTAAACTAAAATGTCCCGGTTAAAGCAAAGCTATCCATTCAATGAGGTTTTACGATGATAAATAAATCCATTAAACAGGTTAACCTTTTAAAAATAGCCGGAGAGAACGCGCAGGAGATATATTATGGCGGGATTCAGAAATGGTACAGCTCCAGATGGAAGCGGCTTTCCGGATGCGGGCCTACTGTAGTGTCAACCATCATGAATTATTATTACCGGACCTGCGATAATGACGAGGCGGGTGACATGCCGTTTCCGATAGCAAAATTTCGAAAACTGATGGAGGATGTCTGGAAATACGTGACGCCTACGATGAGGGGGATTCCCAATACCGATATTTTGCTGAAGGGTGCGCAAAGCTATATCAGCGCCAAAAATCTGGATATCAATCTTAATTTTCTGGATGTCCACGAGACTCCGCGCAGCCGGCCGGAGTTCGGCATTCTGGTGGAATATTTAAGCGACGCTTTTGAACATGACATGCCGGTTGCGTTTTTAAATTTGAACAGCGGCTCGGAAATGCTTCTGGATTCTTGGCACTGGGTAACTATGATTTCCCTTGAATATGAGAAGGACTACAGCGCGGCGTTTATTGAATTTATTGATGAGGGTAAAATCACAAAAATCAATCTGCTGAGCTGGTTCAAGACGACGACGCTGGGCGGAGGCTTTGTGAGCTTTCACAGGTATCCGGAATCCGAAAAAGCAAACGACTGACGATACAGTGGAAAAAAACCATAAACAGATTACATTAAAAAACGCCGGGCTGATTGCCCGGCGTTTAGACACCATAAAGAAATTTCATTTGCCGCTGTCGCCGCTATCTATATTCGAAGCTTCAGGTAGATTCGGCCGAACACCGGCCGTCGGCGAATCCTTAAGATTCGCCCCTTCGGAAAAAGAAAAGCGGTAGGCGCTCAGCTGCTGCCGGAGCTTGATGGAATCAATCGGCATTTCAGTATCCGATAAAACGCATTTATCGTTACCTGGGTCTTCATACTTTGCCAAAACATTTGAGACGAAGCTCCGCGTTTCCTCAAACGGAGGGATGCCGCCATATTTAAACACCGTGCCGGAGCCGGCATTGTATGCGGCCAGGGCAAGGGAGAGGTTTGAGTCAAATTTGTTCAAAAGCCGGTGCAGGTATCTGGCTCCGCCCATGATGCTTTGCTCCGGGTTAAACGAATCGGTGACACCCAGATGCTCTGCCATAGACGGCATCAGCTGCATGATACCCTGTGCGCCTGACGGAGATACGGCGCGGGGATTCATATTCGATTCTGCTTCGGCAACCGCTCTGAGAAGACCGGCCGGTACGCCGTATATTTCCGACGCCGTTTCAAAAATCCAGTCCAGGTCGTATGTGTTTGAGCCGGATTCGCGGTATATTCTGGAAAAATCGCCGCTTTTCTTCGGGGTATTTACTGTGCCGGTTTGTTCGGCGGGATACGCCCGGTTAATTTTGCCGATTTCCATTCACACTAAAGCTCCGATCATCGAAATCTGTCGAAAAAATCATTATAAGCTTAGATTAGTGGAAAATCATGGGCTTGTCAATGCCGTTTTGCATAAAATTATGAAAAATTACCCAGATACCTGGAAATATTGATGGTTTAAACGATTACCAAGCCTGCAGAGGATCTCATTTGTGATGGTTTTGCACTGTTCCGCGAAGTCCTCGCAGCGGATTCTCTCACTGCCGTCTTTTCCAATAATCGTCACGATATCGTTTGTCCGGACGTCCTTTATGCCGGTAACATCGATTATAAACTGATCCATGCAGATCCTTCCGATTACACGCGCTCTTTGGGCACGGACAAGCACATATGCGCTGCCTTCCGAGAAATTTCTCGGGATACCGTCTGCATAACCGGCTGTTACAACGGCAATTGATACCTCGCCGTTTGCGGTATAGGCCCTGCCGTAGCTCACGCTTTCGCCGGGAGAAATCTTCCTGACCGTTGCAATTCTGGCTTTCAGCGCAAGAACCGGATGAAGGTCCAGTTTTGTCAAGGTTTCATTATTGTTGCTCAACACACCGTATAGCGCGATACCGGCGCGTGCAAAGTCGCAGGAAATATCGGGATAATTCAAAATACCATAGCTCGACTGCAAATGCGATTTGATGTCTCTTTTTGCTTTAACCAGCTCAACAATTTTAAAGAAGCGGACAATCTGCTGTTTTGTGAAGGAAATATCCGCTTTTGTCAGACGGTCAGACGAGCAGAGGTGGGACACAATGCCCTCGATCACCAGGTTTTCACAAGCAAAGATACGTTCAATATCCGGTATCTGCGTCGCATCAACGCCAAGTCTGTGCATTCCGGTGTCTATTTTCAAATGAACCTTCAGTTTTTTGCCCGCTTTATTGAGTGCCTTTGCGTAATCCGGATCTACGATGATCTGCGTCAGACGATAGCGGAGCAAAAGATCGATGTCGTCGGGATTCGTATAGCCGAGGATTAGAATTTCACCTTCTGTTTTGTGCTTCCGAAGGCGGACGCCCTCCTCCAGCGTAGCGACCGCGAAAGATCGAATTGAGAAATCGCCGAGAGTTTTGGCGACGGCAATATCACCATGTCCGTATGCATTGGCCTTGACCACCGCGATGAGGCTGCAGCGTTCGGGCAGATACCGCTGTAGCAGCATAGCGTTATGCTTTAAAGCCTGCAAATCGATTTCGAGCCAGGCGCGGCTGTCCGGAGCCGGGCGTTTTCCGACCGGAGCCGACGCTTCCCCTGGTACCAATTGAGTCTTACCAAGAAGCTTCATGGCATGTTTCTCCAAAGGGTAACGATAAATCCGTCGATATTGTTACCCGACACCTGGTAAACATCGTCATCTTTCATTTTCATTACCGTATTATTGTCATCAGCTGCGAGATAGGATATTTCAATAAGCTTGTTGTTTTGCCTGATTCGAAGAGGATTACTGCCGTATTGAAAATCCCTTATTACCGATATGTACTCTTCAAGGCACAGGCAGTTTTCCCGTATGATTCTGGAATGTGGATACTCCACATACCGATAATGCCAGGGCTCGTGCGCTATGCCCGTAATCGATTGCTTGTTTTGCCCGTATCGCTCTATAAAACCGAACCGGTACGCATTGTTGTGAAATTCGCCGCTATAAACTGTATCGGGAAAATCGGGGCAGATAGGATTGATATGTTCGGTATTAACGGCCATGTCCACCGCAAGGCCCGTCTGATGCTCACTTTGACCCGGTCTAGCGACATACCGGGCCGTAAAATCCCCACCGTTTTGAGATAGTGAGCTATCATATAATACGGCTTGCTCGTCATGGGACCGGTAACCGCTGACAGGTATGATCCGGTCGCCTGTGCTCAGTGTCTGCAGCAGCTGGGAGAGTAAAGCTGCCGCTGTCGCTTCAAGAAATATATCCCCGTTTGCTGCCTTAAACGGAACAAGCCGCATTTCGGCACCGTCTTTGTCCTGCATTATACCATGCTCCCCGTTGATCAGAATCAAGGAGCCGCTATGAATGCTTTTTTTGTCAAGAAGAATGGTTTTCATCGGCAAGCCCCAGGCTTATCAGCTTATTTACAATATCGGATAGCTGATATCCCGCTCCTTTCATCATATTCGGATAACGGCTGTGAGCGGTCAGGCCGGGAATGGTATTCACTTCATTGAAAACGATATCGTTTTCAGGCGTTAAAAACAGATCAACTCTGGCAAAACCGCGGCAACCGAGTACTTTGTAGATGGACACAGCCGTTTGCGAAATCTGCGCTGCCGTATGCTTATCGATTCTTGCCGGGACATGTATTTTTGACGTTTTCAGCGTATATTTTTCCGTATAATCAAAGAAACCGCCATTTAGCTCGATTTCGTCCGGCGTTCCCAAAACCAGCTCATCATTACCCAAAATGGCACATCCGACCTCAGATCCCGTTATGCGCTCCTCCAGTATGACCTGATCGTCATATAAAAGCGCGGTATCTACGGCGCCCGGAAGTTCCTCAGCCCTTTCGATTTGTGAGATCCCGAAGGAAGAACCGGCTTTTACGGGTTTTACAAACAGCGGGAATGTCAGATTCTCAGCCATATTCTGTATTTCCTCCATGCTGACTTTGCCTGACGCAATAAAACAAGCCGGTACTTTTATGCCGATTCGCGCGACCGCCTCATGTGCTTTATACTTGTCTATGCACAAAGCGGAACAAAGCATACCGCAGCCGACGAACGGTATACCCGCTGCCTCAAACAAACCTTGCAGGGTACCGTCCTCACCGTTTTTTCCGTGCAAAACGGGAAATGCAATATCAAATTCGGTTTGTATGATCTGGTTTTTATGCAGTTCAATGACAACATGCCTGTCCCGGTCCGGAGAGATGAGCGCGGGCGTGCATTCAGACTTTCTTAAATGCCATGTGTCCGATAAGATCCCTGAAAGATCCCCGAAATATCTGAACCATTTGCCGCTTCGCGTTATCCCGATCGCTATCGGTTCGATTTTTCTGCGATCCAGTACGCTGAGAACCGAATACGCCGACTGCAAAGAGACCGAATATTCGGGTGAACAGCCTCCGAAGAGTACAAGGACTCTTTTTGCCTGCATATAATACCCGCCTTTCTTATGTAATCAAACAAAAGAGAAATGCTGTTAAAGAAAATAGAATTTCTAAAAACCCCGCCGTTTTCGGTATGTTTATGATACCAAAACGGCGGGGTTTATTTTTTCGTTTATATATAACGATTTCATGTGCTTTCTTTATTTATTTCATACGATTTTCTTACAGAGCTTACGGCATAAACGGAAGAAAGACAACGATTTCGACCATCTCATTCTCGCTTGCCGCTGTAACAGAGCCTTGATGCAGCTCTATTATCTGCTTTGCAATCGCGAGGCCGAGACCCGCCCCGCCGCTTTTCGTAGCACGTGAGCTGTCCAGACGGTAAAACTGTTCAAATATCCGATTAAGCTTCTCTTTCGGGATGGTGTTTCCATGGTTTCTAAAGGCAATGTATACGCCTTCGGGCTTTCGAACGACAAAAATCGTGACCGTACTGTTTTCAAAGCTGTAGTTGATCGCATTTCTGATCAGGTTGTCGAATACGCGTTCTATCTTATTGACATCGCATTTGATATCCACCTCAGCGGCTACCTGTAAAGAACAATCCAGATTTTTTGCGGCAAACAGAGGCTTGAACTCGTATGTTATTTGTTCGAGCATTCTGGTGAGGTTGACACGGCTCGGTTCGAGCGCAAGCTCGCTTAAATTAAAGCGCGTGATTTCAAAAAACTCATTGATAAGATCCTCCAGGCGCTCCGATTTTTCAAGAGCAACGGAAAGATATTTTTCCCGGAGATCCTCGGAAATCATGTTTTCATCCCGGAGCAGCGTCAAGTATCCAATGATAGAGGTCAAAGGTGTTTTCAGATCATGGGCGAGATAGACGATCAGGTCATTTTTTCGCTGCTCAGCCTCCTTGGCCAGGCGTGCATTGCGTATAGATTCCTGCTTTAGTTGATTCATCCTGTCCTCCACCAGTTGAAGCTCGGGCGGAAGATGGATATATTCCTCGTCTGATGTCACAAGCAGGCTGCCGGCATTGGCGATTATATCGACATAATCAAGCGTTCTTCTCCAGTATTTGAAAAAAACCCCGAAAAACCCGATCAGCCAAAGCAAAATAATAATCGGGATGAGATACTCGTCAACCGTATTCAATATCGGATACAAAAACTCGTTTCCGTACCAGGTGACTCTTGAACACAAATACACGCCGCCAAGGCAGATAACGCCCAAAGCGATACTGAAGAGGGCAAGGGTTGAGAAAAAGCGCGCGAAGATTGCCTTCGACAGCGCTTTGCCGAATCTGTTGTGCCGCCGCTTAATCAATGGTATAGCCAACCCCCCATAC